>JACCEA011163637.1_pt1 | contig 19675 bp, 22 predicted proteins | sample 7449851 | NCBI WGS metagenome assembly JACCEA01 (sample SAMN15323453, study PRJNA562643) | freshwater metagenome | isolation source: river surface water | place: USA:Blue River Watershed | collected 2017-08-18
ATCGGCCGGTGCGATTTGGTTTTTCCAAGATTGAATTCGTGGGAGCCGGGCAATGAAAAACCTAACGGGAAAAATGAATACCTTATTGGTGGTTTTTAAGTTGTTATTCCCGCTGAGGGTTTTTCGCTGGGTAGTTTATGGCAGCGTAGTGATGTTGGCATTGGCATCACTGCTGAATCTGGAATGGTTAATTGCCGTGGCGGCAGGATGTATTTTGCTAACGGTTTTTTTTGGAGCAGTTTGTGTACCTATGCAGGCGGCGAGCTTGGCCTCGTCGCGCCCCTTTAGTCTGCTGGGTAATAGCCGCCAGTGGTTGCTGTTAATGCTTATGCTCATTGGCGTGGTATTCACTCTTGCTGTTCAGTGGATGTTGGCACACCTGGACAGACTCGGCTTTATTGCTTCGCTACCCGTGCTCTGGTTGATGGTTTCATTGGTCTTGCAGAGTGGGGCATGGATTTGTAGCCGCTGGCCAGGTTTCAATGGATTTATTTTTATGTTGAATCCGCTGTTTGATGATATTGCTGCGCAGTTACATGAACAGAACCCAATCGGAGTTGTCGTTGCGCTGATAGTCAGCTGGGGCGTTTTTTCAATCTGGTGGTTACAGTGGAAACCAGAGAAGTATCAAATAAACAATATGAATCTTCCTAGTGGTGAGCTGCAAAAACGTCAAATGGAAGGCATGGCAGCATCCCGTTTAATGCAGGGCAAAGCGAGCTCTTGGATTGGAGCGCGTCTGCTGGGATTTTCGGACAGCTGGAGCGTACTTGCGCGCCGTATGTTTGGTTCATTGGCCTTGGTGGTATTTATTTTGGTGCCGATAACTATTTTAATCGGAATAGATAAGTTTCTACCTTTCATACAAGTAAGCACCCCAATTTTGCTGCTGACGTTGAGTGGAGTAATAGCACAAACAACCGCAACTAAATTATACCGCAACATTCGCGTGATCTGGCTGTGTAGTTCGGGGGGACGCAGCGACCTGATTGCGATAACTCGTCGAATCTATATGCGCGAAGTTGGTTCCTGGACATTTTTAACGGTTGTTATAGCAATGATGGTGGAAATCGCGTCGGGTGGATGGAAGGGCGCTGAGTCCTGGGGCCTAATGCTGTTTTCAATAATTTTATTGCAGGTATTATTGTTCTATACCGCCTGGTTTATTTATCAGCGTAAGGCCGCGAGTGTAATGTGGTTAAGCTGGGTTTGTGGTGGAGTATTTTTGGCGTGGTTGTGCTCCATAATAGCAACCGGTTTTTTATTTCCTTTGCCCTTTGAATTGCAGGGGATTTCCAATCTTTGGGTGTGGATGCCGGAACTGCTTGCAATCGTATTAATTCATAGCAAAGTTCACCGGCAGTTTGCTGCCATCAATTTGTTGCGGGCGGTATGAAATGGGTAACTACGCCCGGTTAATTTATTGGGGAATTAATTGTGTTTACCCTTAACCCCAATTCTGGAATTCCTATCTATCGCCAATTGGTCGAGCAGGTGCGGCGGATGATCGCCGGTGGGCAGTTGCAAGCGGGCGATGAGCTGCCTTCTGTGCGTGAACTCGCGGTGGAGCATGCGGTCAATCCCATGACGATTTCCAAAGCTTACAGTTTATTGGAAGTGGAGGGATTGCTTATTCGCCAGCGTGGCAAGCCTATGCAAATTGCACCGCAAAAAAAATCGCAACTAACAGAACAGGCGCGTTTACAACATTTGCAGCCGCAGCTGGAACAATTGGTGATGGCGGCGCGGCAGCTGGAAATTTCCGATGCGCAATTAATTTCCAGTTTACAAAAATTATTGGAAAGCCCTGCTGAGTAGTTGTCGAAACCTCAATAGGTGATTCGTTACGCGTTAAGCAGATAATCAGGAAAATAGTTAAGGAACCGGTTAATGAGAAAAAAACTACTTTTATTGCTCGCTGCAGCAACATGGCTGGGAGGCTGTGGTGAGCAGCAGGTCGCGACTACCACAGCGCCGGCCTTGCTAAAACCTTGTCCTGGTTTTGTGGAAACCGGCAAGCCGCCACTGGTGTATGGCGCGGAGTGCGGTAGCTTGTTAGTGAGAGAAAATCCGGCAGATCCGGCAAGCAAGGAAATAGCGGTAGAAATTTTACGCCTGCCGGCCATCACACCTGCGCCGCAGCAAGATCCATTGTTTTTAATTCAAGGGGGACCAGGTGGTTCCTCTATCGAAATGGCAAGTTTTATCCATCCTGTGTTTGCCGATGTGCGTAAGAACCGTGATTTAATTTTTGTTGATCAGCGCGGTACGGGCAAATCCAATCCCTTGCGTTGTGAACAACTCTCCTTCGCTGAGATGCGTTTGCCAGATGCCGAGCAAATGGATATATATTTTCAGCGTATGCAACAGTGCGCAACCAAGTATAAAGACTCACTGCCTTTCTATACCACCTTGCACGGTGTTCAGGATCTGGATGCCGTGCGGCAGGCGCTAGGTTATAACAAGATCAATCTTTGGGGCGTTTCCTACGGCACTCGGGTTGCGCTCGAATACGCCAAACATTATCCGCAATCGACGCGCACTATTATTCTCGATGGTGTTGCGCCAAAAGAAATTGCGTTGTCAAAATTTTCTGGACGTGATGCGCTCAAAGCGTTGAATGCTGTCAATGCTGAATGCCTCGCCCAAGCTGAGTGCGCGACGGCGTTTGGCGATATATTACAAAAAGCGGAAAACGTTTATGCCCGCTTACACTTGGCGGAGCAAAGTGGTACGGCGGTACAATTAACATTTGCGCACCCGGTAAATCAACAGGTCGAGCAGTTAACGTTGACCGCTAAAAATTTTTCTATGCTGATTTTTAATGCGCTTTACTCGCGCGACCTCACGGTACTTTTGCCTCAGGCGATCAGCGAGGCGGAACATGAAAATTATCGCTTGCTGGCAACCTTATTTTCCATGGCGATGGATCAGTCCCAGAAAATGAACATTGCCGATGCCATGCATTTCAGCGTGCTCTGCAATGAAGATTGGCATTTTGTGTCAGCAACCGATGTTGAAACAACGGCGCCCTTTTTTGGCATGAACCTGATAAAAGATAAAGCCACTGTCTGTCACTTTTGGCCCAAAGCAAGTTTGCCGGAAGATTATTTTACGCCTGTCATAAGCAATGTGCCCGCGCTGCTGCTCTCCGGTAAGCATGACCCGGTTACGCCTGAAGTATGGGCAGAACTGGCTGCTAAAGATCTATCGAATGCGACGCGATTACAGGCCGCTGGCGGCAATCACGGTGTCTCCTATGAAGGTTGTCTGCCGCAAATTATCGCGCAGTTTATTGAGCGGGCATCCATGCAGGATGTAAAAGCAGATTGCGTAGGGAATATAAAACCTTTGCCGTTCATGCTTGGGGCTAATCAGAAAAAAAGCTCGTCATCTTCCTTGAGCAGTACTGCGTCCAGTGTGGCGACGGCAGAAGGAGTTACACCATGATTCGCGTCGAACAACTTGGTAAAACCTTCCCGGCAAAACAGGTAAAGCGAATTACCTTGCCATTTGGACGGCAAGCGCCCACTGCGCAAAATATTGTTGCGTTAAACAATGTAAGTTTTACGTTGAATGATGGAGAGATTACTGGCTTGCTCGGTTTGAACGGTGCGGGTAAATCGACCCTAATGCGTTTAATTTACGGTTTGCTACAGCCTACCAGTGGCGAAGTCTGGGTGAATGATGTTTCCGTTAGCGGAAATCCCAATCTGGCCCGCCAGCATTTGGGCGTGCTGCCGGATGATACGGGTTTGTATAAACGTTTGAGCGCGCGCGAAAATATTCGCTACTTTGGTGAGCTGCAAGGAATTGCTGGTGCTGAGTTGGATCAGCGCATCGACAAATTAATTGGTTGGCTGGGAATGGAATCTATTGCGGACAGACGGGCGGAGGGCTTTTCGTTGGGTGAGCGAATGAAAACCGCATTAGCGCGCGCCATAGTGCATCAACCCCAACATATTTTGTTGGATGAACCCACCAACGGCTTGGATGTAATTACCACCCGTGCGGTGCGCCATTTGTTGCATGAATTAAAAGCCGAGGGACGTTGTGTGATTTTTTCCAGCCACTTGATGCATGAAGTGAGCGGCCTGTGTGATCGCATTATTGTCATTCACAAGGGGGATATTTTGGCAGACGGCAATCTGGAAGCGATTAAAGCGGCGGGCAAGGCAGAAAATCTGGAGGACGCTTTTGTGAATTTAGTGAGCGCGGGCGCAAGCACGGAGAACAATCATGCATAAAATCTGGGTGGTATTTACGAAAGAGTGGCGCGACGCCTTGCGCGATAAAAAAAGTTTACGTATGACGCTGTTAATGCCGGTGTATTTTGTCGGGATTTTTGTGGCTTCAACATTGTTTGCTATTCATATGGGCAATCAATCACGTGCAACCACTACCGAGCCGATCAAGTTGTCGGTAGTTGGTGCGGAGCAATTGCCGGCGCTGATAGATTGGTTGCGCGAGCGCGGCGTGGATGTGCAGTCTGTCGGTGAAGATGCCTACCAACAGGTAGAGCAAGCAAAGCTGGATTATGCGTTAATTATTCCCGAGGATGCCGCCGAAAAATTTGCGACAGGTGAAAGTGTAGAGTTGGCGTTGGTATTTGATATGACCAATAGCAAAGTGCACGGGAGTTTGAGTTTTGTGCGGCAGCAGATCTGGAGTTGGAACGCGCGCATGGGCAGTTTGCGTTTGCTTGCTCGCGGAATTTCACCGGCCATTGTTAACCCCGTGAGTGTGCGCGATTTGAATATCGCCAGCGACGAAAAAATGGGTTTCTTCGTGATGCTGAGTTTACCGACTCTATTAATTTTGACGGCGTTTATGAGTAGTGTTGGTTTTAGCGCAGATATGGTCGCTGGTGAACGCGAGCGGCGTTCACTGGAGTCTCTGCTTATCACGCCAGTGACATCGGGTTCATTGGTGTTGGGGAAATGGTTGAACGCTTTTTCAATAACCGTATTGGTATTGCTGGTAGAAGTCTTTTTGTTTGCCTTGGCGTTTCATTTTTTGCCCTTCAATGATTTGGGCTTGCGCGTAAACGTGACGCCGCTGGATTTGGCATTAGTATTGTTAGTGCTAATTTCCGTTGCTTTTGTTGCCACGGGACTGCAATTTTTGGTTTCTATTTTCGCGCGCAGTTTTAAAGATGCGCAAACCTATATGGGGTTAATGGTGTTTATTCCTATGGTGCCCCTGTTTTACAGTATGTTTAATCCCAGTGCCTACGCCGACTGGTTTCGCTGGGTGCCAATTTTAGGGCAACAAATATTGATCAAAGATTTGTTGTTAGGAGGGCGTGTTCAGGTTGCGCAATTTGGGCAGGTTTGGTTGGTGGCTTTAGTATTAGCTATCGGCATGCTGTTGTTAACTGCACGACAATTGCGCAAGCCTGGCATAGTATATGGCGCGGCTTAGTAAAACATCTGCAGTACTTTAGGGGGATGTTGCTTTATCGGCGTGACATTTCTCACTGGTTAGTCGCGCGCAGTTTTCTTAGAGTGGGCACTGTGACGTTTCCATGATTCGTCCAGTGAACAGAGTAATTGTTCATTGAGAGGCAACGGGAATTGATAAAAACATTTACGATATCGGCTATTTCTTTTGGCCTTGGCGCCGCACTTACGTATTTTCTGGTTGCTGATGGTAAGCAGCCGGAGAGTGAAAAAAGTGCTTTTTTACCGAGCGAAAGTATTAAAAGTAGTGGTCAGCAATCGACGAGTGTCTATACGGATTACATTCGTCAATTGGAGGAGTTGAATCGTCAGCTAACCAACGATCTTCAGGCGGCGCGTGGTGTGCAATCGGCGTCGAGCAATAACAACGCAAGTGATCTACCTGCAATTGCACAAGATGGTGCAAGTTTGGAGGAGTACTACAAGGCGCGTAAAAACTCGGAGGATTTTAGCCAGTATTTGCAAACTGCGGGTGCTGCCAGTGGGATAGGGTACGTAAAAGATTTGGCGGCAAAGTTTGAAAATGAGGCGGTAGATAGCCAATGGGCTGTAGATTACGAGTCAAGGCTTTACAACTTGCTGGAGTCAGATGCTTTGGCAGGCAGCGTGACAGCACAATCGATTGTCTGTAAATCGCGGCGTTGTCAAATAAAGGTAGCCATAAGCGATATTGAGCAAGCCAATAAGATTATGGAATCGTTTTCTCAAGCGTTAAATAATAATCAATTGTCAATTGATAAAAGCATGGTGGTTTCTGCACCGGATGTGAGTGAGGGAGTGGTGAGTTTGTATGTGGCGCGCGATGCGAACGTGAAAATTCACGAGTAAGCATTGTGGTGGTGCCGTCAGGTTATGGATGACTGCCTGCATTAAAACTTGGCCAGTTTTAGTGGCTTTTTTATGTATCAACGAAATCGCATCAGGTTACAGGAGTTGGGCCGTTTTACTCACCTTAACAATGTAAAGGAGCTAACATGAAAGCAAATATTTTGAGTGCAATATCCCTGATGGTTTTGGGGGCTGCCTCTGTCTCAGCGAATTCGAATCAATTGGTCGCAACGCAAAATTTTACCGCTAGCCAATGTGCCTGGGTGCAGAACTACACCAGTGCGTATGAATCTGGTTATAGCCTGGTTTGTGACGGTGCAACGGCGGTAACCAAGAAAGTAGTACACGTAAACAATACCTGTAGCTTTCCGTCTGTGGGCAGCGGTTACAGTTTGACAGCGGCGAGTTGCGCCAATTTCAGTGTGTACAAAATTGCAGTCAGCTCATCATCGAGCAGTTCGATACCCTCGGGCGGTGCTTGTCAGGCGTCAGGAAAATACGGTGTGCTTTATATGAAAAATGCTTACGGGCCCTCCATGTCTACCATTATGCCGCAGGCTAGTGCGTATTGTGGTACTTGTGGCGTAGTTACCCTGGCTACTGCTAATAGCATGTATTGGGACCTCTATTGCGGAAAACAATAATTAACGGCGGAAAATCAGTTTAGATGGTGATTAAAAGCGAATCGGGTTCCGGTTCGCTTTTTTTGTTGTTTAACTTTGCGGTGGTTGGGTGGATTGAAATGCGGGATACGCTTGAATGCCGGAATAAAAATTTTCCAGCGTGGTATGTTGAGTGAAATCTACCTGCTTGCGTAATTTGCACCAGCCGATATAACACGCTAGTCGTAACTGTGCGTCGGTATAAGGTGGTGCTACGGGCAATTGTAGCTGGTTGAGTTCTGCAACCGTGGATTCAATTCGCGCCGCCTGGCGTTGCAAGTAGGGAATCGTTTGAATATCCACTTCGTCGCGCTTGATAAAAAATAAATTCACCGTAGTGTCCAGAGCGGTATTCACTAAACAAAACTCATCCAACTCCTTGGCAGTTTTACAAAATTCCTGCCCGGCTTTCTCGCGCAGATATTTAATAATTGAGCTGGAGTCGGTTAAAAATGTTTCGCCATCCTCCAAAAACGGAACACGTTTTGTGGGTGATTTAGCGGCGCTACCTGCTTGATCGGTTTCTATAAATTCACAGGGTAAACCGGTTTCCAGTAAAACCATGCGCACATGTCTTACGAACGGTGATGTAAAACTGCCATAGAGTTTCATAAAGACCTCGCGCTTATTGCGTTATGGGTGGTGGAAATTTAAATGCCTGACGCGCTAGCAGCTTCCATTCACCCTGTTGTTTTTGCCATACCAACAACACACCCAGTTTGATGGTGTTGGCTACGCCGCCATCTTTAATATCAGCATTGAGAATATGGCGGACCAATGCGGTGTCACCGGAAATACTGATGGTCTGCTCACTCAAATCCATAGTTACAAAGTCGGATTTTCCACTGACAATTTTCTCGATAAATTCTGCCTGGTTTTCGATGTGACCGCCGGAGTGGCCATAGCTCAGCATGGGTGAAGAGAGCGCCTTCAGGGCTTTGGCATCGGCGTCAATCATGGCAAGCCGCAGGGCTGCGACTTTCTTATCTACAACATTAACCTCGCTGTCTGCAGCTAGCAGTGGTGGGCTAATCAAGCTTGCCAGCAGGCTTGCCGACGCGAACAGATACTTTAAGGTAGGGCTTAGGTTCATTGGTTTGGGGCTCCACAGAGGAATGGGTGAGTGCACGACCGAACAACCATCTTATTGATTTGGGTGTAAATTCTAGCGGCTAAACACGAGCGGCAACAGAATAATTATGTAAAACCATGCTGAGTGGATGACTTGATATTCCAAGATGGTTTTTGACAAAAATGATTATTCTAACGACACTGATGTGAAGCCTGTCACGGTTTATGTTGGTTGGTGCTTCCGTAGCTACAGGCGTTCTCAATCAACTAAGGGAGTTGTGGTATGCGGGAATTACATAATTCAGTTGCTGGTACTTCCAAGCCTGTTGGAAAGTCTTCTCTGGCCGAGCGGTTGCAACATGTGGTTGATGACCGTCGCGGTATTCATAAAGCTGTCCCCATAGATCTGGGGCGTTATCTGAATGAATTACAATTGCTGGCGTTACACAGCCTGGAAAGTTTTGGCTGGCATTTGTGGTTTGTGCGGCGACCGCTATTTATGCAGCCGATTGTGGTGGTAAGTAATCCTGAATCTACCCAGCACGCCGTTCTGGAAGAAGATGGTTCAGTGAACCTCAAGCCGCAATTGCATATTCGTCATTAATTGAGTGGCGAAAGAATTATTCAGGATGGATTCAGTCGCAAGATCCTAGCATCAATACCGTAAACCTAACGGAGTTGGTGCCATGAAAAAAATTCTATCGACCGCAATTATCGCGCTCTGTTCTCTAGCCATGTCCGGATGTGGAGGCGAGTCGCACGCGGTCGATGATCCGCATCACGATGATTACGTGCCTGAGTTGCGCGTGTTTGATTTGATCGATAGTTACGATACCGACACCGCCAAACCCAATCATCCAGCGCTTGCGCTGAGCCCCTATTTGTACGATGGATTGTTCGATGTATTCTGGCAGGTAAACAGCTTGGAAGATTACACCGTCACGCTGCGGATTAACGATCGCCCATCGCTCACTAATAGCTTGAAAATTCATTCGCAGGTTTGTGGTGCCGGCCGTCGTTGCGATCAGGGCGGCAACTGGATATGTGAGTACACCAACGATTTCTACATGTCCTGCGATGGCTCCGGTGTTGAGCGGGATATCTATCCGCTAGTGAGTAAGGTACCGCAGTTGGTTTACTTGTTGTTAGAGGTTTGTGATTCCAATTCCGGCTATTGTGAGTACGATTATTATCCGGTAACACTGGAGTAATTTGCTCTCATCAGATTATTTGCGCACAGGGATAGTGCTGGATAATTTCCTTTCATCTCGTCATGCTAGTTGTCTTTTGCGAACCATATGATCTAGCAGATGATTTCAGACCCTCTTTTTTATAGCCTTGCTGTTCCCGTTGTAATTTTAGTCGGTATGTCCAAAGGCGGCTTTGGCGGCGGCTTTGGCACACTTGCCGTTCCTTTATTAGCCTTGATGATTGATCCGCGCTTGGCGGCTGCCATTTTGCTGCCCATTTTATGCAGTATGGATGCGGTAAGCTTGTGGAGCTTTCGTGGCACTTGGGACAAACTCAACTTAAAAATTTTATTGCCCGGCGCTTTGTTGGGTACTGTCGCGGGTGCGCTTACCTTTGAGATGACCAACGTGGATTGGATCCGACTTATTATCGGACTCCTAGCCATCTACTTTGTCGCTCATTACTTGTGGGGAAAGCGATTTTTAGAGCAGCTGCAAGTGCGCCCGCCAAACAAAATCGCGGGCAGTTTTTGGGGGGCAATCGCAGGTTATGTGAGTTATATTGCACATGCCGGTGGTCCGCCAGTGGCAATTTATTTATTGCCACAACATTTGTCCAAGTCTGCCCTGGCGGGTACTACGATCTTGTTTTTCGCGATTATCAACTTCATAAAATTGATCCCCTATGTATGGCTGGGGCAAATCAACAGCGAATCTTTTTATACCTCCTTGGTGTTGTTGCCCCTGGCTCCGCTAGGCGTAATGCTCGGGGTTTATTTGCATCACCGCGTTTCTGACCAGGTGTTTTACTGGGTTAGCTACGGTTTTTTGCTGTTGGCGGGAATTAAGCTAAGTTACGAAGGTGCTTTGGGGTTGTTGAGTTGGTAGATGTCGACGACTACGCTGGAATTTGTGTTTGGATTAGGTATTATGCCAACGCGAGGCTAACTGCCATCAGTATTGGGGCGCCAGCCAAATTGGGCCTGATTATTAAAGCTAAAGGAATCAAACGATGAAAAATTGGTTATTTGCGTTGCTCATAGGTGTACCTACGGTTGCGGTTGCTGGCGATAACATGACCGGTGGGTTTTATTTGGGCGGTGGTGCTGCAGATCTAAAAATGCGCTTTGATGAAGGCGGCTCACTGGATTGGACAACCGGTGAAATCTACGGAGGCTATAAGCACAATGCTTTCGTGGGTGGCGAAGCTCGGCTCGGGTTTGGGTCTGAAGATGGAATGGATATGGTTTACTCGTCGATTTACTATCGCACTGAAAGCTCTAACGATACGGCCAAAACCTATCTTCTTTTTGGTTATACGTTTGGGCAGATTATGCTTGATGATACCGAGTCTGGAGAAGATGATTCCGTTGGTCTGAATGGTTTTTCCTACGGTGCAGGTGTTGGATTTCCAGTAACGCCATCATTAAATTTTAATCTGGAATATCGCATGGTTTTGGATGGCGACGCCAAGTATGATGGCGACAGCGAGCGCATAGAAATGAGTGGTGTCTCCGTGAACGTGGACTACCGCTTCTAAATAAGCCGCCAATTGCAGAACGCAAAAAACGGGCAACTTATGTGCCCGTTTTTTTTAGTTAATTTCAGCGGTTGGATGGTTTGGCTCAGGCGTTGGTTGTGCGCTGCTGCTAGTGTTTTCCGTTAATGTGCAGTAATAATTAATCTTTTCTTCTATTTTCGCGGCGGCACTGGTTGTTTTTTGCTGTTGCCTCCAGAATTTGCATTCCACACTATTTTGTTTTGCTTTTAATAGTTTTGCCAGTCGCTCAGCCTCAGTTTTATTTTCCAGCTTTTCTTCCCGGCGAGCTTCCGCCTCTGCAAGAAATGCGGCGTGCGTCATTTCTGTTGTAGCCTCATCTATAGAGGAAGTTTCAGATACGTTGGATGTATCTGTGGGTGACGTACCTTTTTGTTCAATTTGGGCGATTGCGGCCTGCATTGCGCTATTGTTTTGTTGGTGTGCAGGTGTTGCGTGTAACGGCTGCCCTTTAGGGGTTAGCAGGTAAACACTGAGTCCACCCAGAATAAACAAGCTAGCCCCAATTATTATCGCCTTTTTACTAACTTCCATTGTGTGTCCTTGAGTGCAACTGGTGATCCGATTCTTAAATACTTAGGCCTTCTTAACAAATTCTGATTTCAGCATCATGGCTCCATGACCATCGACTTTGCAATCCAGATCGTGATCGCCTTCTACCAGTCGTACAATTTTTACTTTAGTGCCGACTTTGATCACTGATGAGGTGCCTTTAATTTTTAAATCTTTAATGACAGTGGCGTTGTCTCCGTCAGCGAGCAAATTGCCGTTGGCATCACGCACTATAATTTTGTCTTCATCGGACGAGCTGGCAGATTTTGGCCACTCATGAGCGCATTCCGGGCAAACGTAATTGTCGCCGTCTTCATAGGTATATTCAGAATTACATTTGGGGCACTGGGGTAAATTGCTCATTCGATAGCTACTTTAAATTAGAGAAAAAATTGCCCGTTACCACAACCGTTGGTAACGGGCTTTTGGTTACTACTATTTCTTTTTCATTGCCTGCTGCAGTAACGCGCCCAAGCTGCCGGTGCTGGCCGGTGCGGGATTGTTTTTCTGCGCAGCGCGCTGTTGGTTTTGTGAGGGGCGATTTCCGCCTTTATTGCCAGCTTCCACCTTTTCGCCCGGAGTATCGTCAAGGCGCAAGGATAGTGCAATACGCTTACGCGGTACGTCCACTTCCATCACCTTGGCTTTAACTATATCGCCGGCTTTTACCGCTTCGCGCGGGTCTTTAATAAAGTTGTGTGACAGGGCAGAAATATGGACCAGTCCATCCTGATGCACACCTATATCGACAAAGGCACCGAAGTTGGTGACGTTGGTCACTGTGCCTTCCAGAATCATACCGGGAACCAGATCGGTAATTTCTTCTACACCTTCCTGGAATTGCGCAGTTTTAAATTCCGGGCGCGGGTCGCGGCCGGGTTTGTCCAATTCTTTGATGATGTCAGTCACTGTGGGAACACCGAATTTTTCATCGGTGTAGTCAGCGGCTTTCAAACCGCGCAGGAAGGATGAATCGCCAATCAGGCCCTTAATTTCGCGGGTATTTTTCTGTGCGATTTTTTCGACGACCGAATAGGATTCCGGGTGAACCGCTGAGGCATCGAGCGGGTTATCGCCGCCGGCTACGCGCAAGAATCCCGCCGCTTGTTCAAAGGTTTTTTCACCAAAACGCGGTACTTTTTTCAGCGCTGCACGTGAATTAAAGGCGCCATTTTGGTTGCGGAATTCTACGATGTTGTTCGCGAGTGTGGTGTTCAAACCAGAAACGCGCGCGAGCAATGCCGCCGACGCCGTGTTCACTTCTACACCCACCGCGTTCACACAGTCCTCAACTACCGCGTCCAGCGAGCGGGCGAGTTGTGATTGCGACACGTCGTGCTGATATTGGCCAACACCAATGGATTTAGGATCAATTTTTACCAGTTCCGCCAGCGGATCTTGCAAGCGGCGTGCAATGGAAATTGCGCCGCGAATAGTAACGTCCAAATCCGGAAATTCTTTTGCTGCATATTCAGAGGCAGAGTAAACCGAGGCGCCGGCTTCGCTGACAATTACCGTGCTGGCTTTAATATCGCTGTGTCTTTTCAACACATCTTTGGCGAATTTTTCGGTTTCGCGCGATGCGGTGCCGTTGCCAATTGCGATCAACCCCACGTTATGTTTGTTGCACAGGTGTACCAGAATCGCTTCGGATTCAGCAATTTTATTCAGCGGCGGCGTTGGGTACATGACGCAGTGGTCGAGTACTTTGCCGGTCGCATCTACCACCGCGACTTTCACGCCGGTACGCATACCTGGGTCTAAACCGATAGTCGCTTTTTGCCCGGCAGGGGCCGCCAGCAGTAAATCTTTTAAATTGGATGCGAATACTTTAATTGCTTCTTCTTCGGCTTTTTCGCGCAGCTCTCCGAGTAAATCAGTTTCCAAATGCGTTAATAATTTTACTCGCCAGGTCCAGCGCACTACTTCCGCGAGCCAGCCATCGGCGGCGCGGCCTTTGTCCTGTACTTGCCAGTGCTCGGCGATCATGGTTTCGCAAGGGTGGCCTTTGCTCACCGCATTGGCTTCGTCATCGCCCACTTTAATGCTGATGCTTAACACGCCTTCATTGCGGCCGCGGAACATGGCAAGTGCACGATGCGACGGCACGGATTTGAGCGGTTCGTCGTGTTCAAAATAATCGCGGAATTTTTGTACTTCTTGCGAGGTGTCGTTGGCTTTTTCCGGCACCGCGCGTGCAGTAAAGGTGGCTTCGTTGTGCAGGAAATGTCGCAGGCGACCGAGCAATTCTGCATCTTCACTGAACTTTTCCATGAGGATGTACTTGGCTCCGTCGAGGGCGGATTTCACATCGTTAATACTGTGCTCGGCATTGAAATATTTTGCCGCTTCCACATCGGGGGCGAGAGTTGGGTCGGCGAGCAGTGCTTCTGCCAATGGTTCCAATCCGGCTTCTTTCGCGATCTGGCCCTTGGTGCGGCGCTTGGGCTTGTAGGGAAGATACAGGTCTTCCAAGCGGTTTTTGGTATCTGCAATAGAAACTTCGCGCTCCAGCTCCGGGGTCAGTTTGCCCTGTTCGCCAATAGATTTCAGGATGGCCGCGCGGCGTTCTTCCAGCTCGCGCAGGTAGCGCAAGCGCTCTTCCAGTGTACGCATTTGTGAGTCGTCCAGCCCGCCGGTTACCTCTTTCCGGTAGCGCGAGATAAAGGGTACGGTTGCGCCTTCATCCAACAGCCCCACAGCGGCGCTAACTTGTTGTTCTTGAACGTTTAATTCATCGGCGATGCGTTTGGCAATACTCGGCAAGCTGGTCATAAATCGGGCTCGTGTTACGGCGGAATCGAAGGGCACCATTATCGCCAAAAACCCAAACCCCGCCAGACTTGAATTTGCCTGCCATTTATGGGCGGAAAACCTGGCGAGCAATGGTGAGGTGAAGGCTAATACAAAATTTTTATAGAAGGTGAATCCAGTCGACGAGCATCTGCATCTTAAAGATCAGTAACCGCAGTAATGGGTACTGCGGCTAATCCAGGGAGTCATTATGAAATCGCTACTGTCATTCGCGTTGGTCTTGGTTGCCGGTTCAGCTGTGGCCGGAGAAAGCTGTAATTTGCAAATCGATGCCGGGCTGCGAGTATCGCCGCAGGTGTTGGAGTTTTATGACCATGACAAAACCGTATATCAAATTAAAGACGGCCAGTATTTGGTAGTGGATGGTGAGCGGCTGAGTTTGAACGGTGCACAACAAGCGTTGGTTGCGCAATACGATCGCCAGGTACGCGCCTTGGTGCCGGAAATTCGCGGTATGGCACTGGAGGGAATTGATTTGGCGATTTTTGGTGTAACTGCCGCGTTTGATGAATTGCTGGGCGAGCGCAATAAAATTTCCACGCAATTGCGCGGCGAATTGAATCATTTAAAAGGCGATGTGCGCCGCTATTTCGATAGCGAAACGATTAGTCTTGGGCGTGAGCACGATGATGCGCCGGAATTATTTGGAAAATATTTTGAAACGCGCATGGAGCGTATCGTGGAAACCTCGGTTCAGGATTCTATTGGCGACATAATGTTTGCGCTGGGCAAAGAAATTATAAGTGCCGGTGGTGATATGGAAGCGTTTGGCGCGCGCATGGATCGTTTCGGTAAAACGCTAGAGGCGCAAATGCAGGCGCAGTCCACCCGATTGGAAGCGCGCGGTGCCAGTTTGTGTCATGCCGCGACTGCAATTAACGCGGTTGAGGACGAGTTGCGCAGCGCGGTACCGGATATTCGCGCACTGGATCTTATTCGTTTACCCGCGGCCAGCAATGAACAGGCCGCGGTAGAAATTTAATTCCTTAACAGTTATTGGAGCTTATCATGTTATTTAGAGCATTCATTCCCGCATTGACGCTGAGCTTATTGACGCCCGCGGTGCTGGCTGAAACTGTAGCCAAAACCTATCCGGTAAAAGATTTCAGTGAATTTGTCGCCGGCGGCGGTACCAGCGTTGAAATTACCCAAGACGGCACAGAATATTTGCGCGTAGAAGCCGATGCGGAAGTGATGAAGCGAGTAAAGGTAGATCAAACGGGAAAGCGCGTCAGTGTGTGGGTAAAAAGCGATAACAATTTTTTTAACTGGTTTGGTCATGGCGAAGGTCAAGTGCGTGTGGTGTTAAATGTAAAACATTTGGAGTACTTGGAGTTGTCCGGCGGTGCGCAGGCTAAAGTAGGTAGCCTGCAGGAGGATAAGTTTGCGGTTAGCAATAGTGGAGCAGCCAATGCTGAATTTGCCGCTATTAATGCCACAGAGCTTCATGTGGATTTGTCCGGTGCAGCCAATGCTCGTATCGCGAGCGTGAATAGTCAGCAACAAGACTTTGATTTATCGGGCGCTGCTAATTTGGAAATTAAAGGTGAGAGCAATACGCAATCACTTGATGCGGATGTCAGCGGGGCGAGTAACTTGCGCGCTAAATTGCTGACGGCAAAAGTTGCCAGGGTGGATGCGAGCGGTGCATCGCACATTGAGCTAACGGTTACTGATGAGTTGGACGCGGGGGCTAGCGGTGCATCAAGCGTAAATTATTACGGTAATCCCAAAGCTAATACCGATTCCAGCGGCGCTAGCCATATCAATGCCAAAAATTAAGTGGTAGAAAAAGGGTCTGTAGAAAGATGGCCGCGCTGTTTATCGGAGTACATGGCTGCATCAGCGCGGTGCAACAGATCTTTATCGTTGTCACCGTGCAATGGAAAATGCGCAATGCCGATACTGGGTGACATGGTAAGCGTAATTCCATCCAGCTGAAAAGGTTTGCTCAGGGATTGGCGAATTTTTTCTGCCACACCTTCGCTCTGCTCAGGCTGCTCAATATTTTCCAGCAGTATTACAAATTCATCACCACCAAAGCGCGCAATCGTGTCGCACTCACGCACGCAGTGTTCCAGGCGGCGCGCCACTTGCTCCAGCAATAAATCGCCGACGGTATGCCCGTAGTTATCATTCACTTCTTTGAATTTATTCAGGTCGAGATAAAACAATGCAAAAATTCCATTATTGCGTTTTGCGCGCGCAATGGCGGAATGAATGCGATCGTAAAATAGTGTGCGGTTAGGTAGGTGGGTGAGTTGGTCGTAAAGCGCGAGATGTTCCAGGCGAGCCATCATTTGTTTGCGCTCTACCGCCGCTGCAATTTGGGTGGACACAAACTGCAATAGTTCGGTGCTCTGCGTTGTGTATCTATCGCGCGCGGAAAAACTTTTCAAAATCAGCGCGCCCAATAATCCTGTTTGGGATTTTAATGGAACGCCCAGCCAGCTTTGTAGGGGCTGGTTATCGTGGGTGGCATTGTAGAGTTGAGCTTCCCCGAGGTTTAGCACCTGCTCCAGTAGTTGATCTCCCGCATCGTTGCGTTGATTGGCAAACGAAACCAATACTTGTTCGCGTACGTAGGGGAAACTGATTGCAGCATTTTTATCGCGCAGGGCAACGGAAAAATTATCGGCCGGAAGCAGTTCGCCGATAATGCGATGGATCTGCGCAAACAAGGTGTGCAAATCCTGGGTGGTGAGCGATGCCTCGGCAATTGCATACAGGGCCTGTTGAATCGCCTCCGCCTGTTTACGCAAGGTTACATCGCGTGCAACGGCAACCCGGCATTGATCGGCCTCAGACCAGCGCGCAGACCACATGATGTGCGCCGTAGAGCCATCCTTGCGGATATAGCGATTTTCAAAATGCGGCTGGGTCTCGCCCGCCACAATCTTGTCCACTGCACTCAGCGTACGCTGGCGATCCTCGGGGTGGATCAACTCGAGCATCTGCTTACCCATCATTTCTGACTGGGTGTAACCAAAGATGTGTTCGGCGCTGGGGCTTACATATAAAAAATGGCCATGTTTGTCCACCACGCAGAGTGTGTCGACCAACAGATCAAGGTATCTCCCCAGGGGGGGGAAGGGCAGGGCAGTCATAGATGGGGTCCGGCGCAAGCGATTCCAGCGGTTTGTCTTCTAAATCATCTTAGCTTATTTATTGGAATGTTGCTGTGAATTGGGCTGCATCCTGCTATTGCTAAAATAAGATATGCTGTTATAGTTATGTATAACACTATATCAATGCTGAAAAGGAGGCTTGTGCGATGTCGGACGTTAGTAGGTTGCAGTTGCGCTTGTTGCGCGCCATGTACCTGTTGGTGGTGGTGGGTTTGGGCTTAACGGCCTGGCCGGAAATAATTGCCCCGGAAACCCGCGCCGCCGATTCCCATTCGGTAGTGCAGGCGTTTCTGGGGGCGCTGAGCTTGTTGGCATTACTTGGCTTGCGCTATCCATTGCAACTCTTGCCAATATTGCTGTTTGAAATTTGCTGGAAAAGTTTATGGGTGTTGGTGTTTGCACTGCCGGTTTGGTTGGAGTCCGGGCTTGATGAATATGCAGCCGGTGTTCTGTTTGCCTGCGTATTGGGAATCCTGTTAACGCCGCTGGCGGTGCCCTGGAAGTATGTGTATGTGCGTTATGTTCTGGTCGCCGGTGAATCAATTCGCGGGAACTTGTTGCAGGCAAAGCCCTTTGCAACAGAGAACAAACCGGCGGGCGAGTAATGCATATGAATTCACTTGCACAATCCCCACAAATTTATACGCGCATCGCCGGTATTTGTTATTTGCTGATTATCCTGCTGGGCATTTTTGGCCAGATTATTGTGCGCAATTCATTGGTGGTTATGAATGATGCGACCATGACAGTCAATAATATTGCGGAGTCATCCCAGCTGTGGCGCTTGGGAATTGTGGGGGATATCACCATGCATCTATTGGATATTCCGCTAATGGTTATTCTTTATTTGCTGTTAAGGCCGGTACACAAAACCATCGCACTTATGGCGCTGGGGTTTAACGTTATTCAAACCGCGGTGCTTGCCACTAATAAACTCACGTTAATTATTCCGCTGCTGTTGATTAGCAGCCAACAAACAGTCGTTTTTACGCCTGAGCAAATCAATGCGCAGATTATGTTATTGCTGGATGCGCACAATTATGGCTTTGCCCTCGGGCTTATCTTTTTTGGTTGCGCCTGTCTGGGCTACGGCTATTTACTTTTCAAGTCGGGTTATTTTCCCAAGCCAATTGGCATTCTGATCGCTGTTGCCGGTCTGTGTTATCTCATCAATAGTTTTATGTTGATGCTGGTCCCGGCGCTGTCTTCATATACATTTTTGTTGTTGGGTGTTTGTCTTATTGCAGAGTTATCGCTTTGTTTGCGCTTGTTGTTCTTTGGTGTAGATCTTCCGGTGTGGACGCGCGTAAACAAGTAATGATTGTTAATGGTTTCAGCAAAATACAAGGAAATATTTATGCATATTAATTCGCCAATCCTATTGGCTCGTCTGGCCGGGTTAACCTACGTGATTTTAATCCTATCCGGGGTGTTTGGCATCGCCAGCGTGCCGGCAAGTTTGATTCAATGGGCTGACCCAGCGGCAACTATCGCCAATATCAAAAATTCTGAAGCACTATTCAGGTTGGCCATTACGGGCCAATTGATCTGTTTTATTTCGTTCATTCTACTGCCTTTCCTTTTGTATAAATTGCTGGCGAGTGTTAGCCCCACGGCCGGATTTTTTATGCTGGCCTTTTCGTTGGTCAGTGTTCCGGTGCTGTTAGTATCAGTTGTCTGCCATGTTAATGTCCTGCATCTGATTGGTGACTCTCCTTACTTGCAGCAGTTTTCAAAGGAGGCTATTCAGTTGCAGGTAATGCAATCGCTGGCTATCTCGAACAATTGCGCCACTATCACAAATATTTTTGCGGGCCTATGGTTGTTTCCGTTTGGGTATCTGGTGATTAAATCTGGATTGCTTCCCAAAATATTGGGCTACTTATTAATACTTGGTTGCTTTGGGTATCTCTACGAGTTTGTAGCAGGTTTTATTTTAGCGCTTGGCTCTAGTCCCTGGTATGTGGGCCTGGCCGGTAATTTGGGTGTGTTTGCGATTGCATTGTGGTTGTTGGTGCTCGGTGTTCGCAAACAAAAAGAGAGCTATGAATCAATATGAACTGGAACGATGATCAACCTATTTACCGGCAGCTGCGCGACAAAATCGTAGCATTGATTATCTCGGGCACGTTTAACGAAGGCGAGCCGTTGCCGTCGGTGCGTCAGGTGTCGAGCGATTATCAAATTAATCATATAACTGTTAGTAAGGCCTATCAGGAGTTGGTGGATATGGGATTGGTAGAAGCGCGGCGCGGTATGGGCATGTATGTGTTGGAGGGCGCACAACAAAAGCTACACACGGTTGAAAAGGAAAAATTCATTTCCGCCGAGGTGCCAGCATTACTAGCGCGTATGCGCCAGCTTGGTATCAGCAAAAAAGAATTGATCGCTGCCCTGCAAGCGGTTCAAG
>JACCEA010902299.1_pt1 | contig 19669 bp, 9 predicted proteins | sample 7449851 | NCBI WGS metagenome assembly JACCEA01 (sample SAMN15323453, study PRJNA562643) | freshwater metagenome | isolation source: river surface water | place: USA:Blue River Watershed | collected 2017-08-18
GAGGATGTATAAGTTGCTTTACTGTATCATATATATAGTGTAAGGTCCTATTATTTTAGTGTTAATTAACAGTGAAACTAATTTTCGTTGGATATATTATCCATCAATCATTTTCGGTTTCCTCTACTTCTCTCTTGATATTTAAACTAAACAAACTCGATGTCAAATACTACATGGGGTCATCGTTCAGATCAATTATTAATCCTGTTTGTGAAACATCAACTTGTATTGAACATGGCCAGCGCTCCAATCGTGGAATAGTTATTACTAGGAGTTAAAATGGCTAATTGAGTGATGATGCATTGATATTATCGTACAGTCAAAACTCAGATCCCACTCATCACATGAATGGGACTTTGGAGCATTGCATGTTGTTCATTTGCAAATGTACGGATTGTAGAACAGCATCTCTATAAAGATAAGAACATAATTTTTTATTTGAAACACGAATGGATGAGTTTTTATGATTCCTTGATAATGTCTTAGGAGGAGGATATTCAGGATATCGTCAAGTAGAAAAGATTCAATTATAGCAGTCATGCAATCCTTTAGTGGATGCCGGACAACAAAAGCTGTAAGTGTATATTTTAACGATCAACCATAAATCGCATGTATATATTTCGATTCTTATTTTAAGAAGAAAAAAACTGACTGACAGGCATTTTTATAGACTTGAAGCTCATTCAACTTCATCACAAAACGGGACAGAAAGCTTGTTCCTTTGTATTTCTAAAATATTGTATTCGTTGTTAATTTGTTTTATCCAAATAGATTGAGTGCGTCAGTGGGACATATGCATGGCGTATGCAATCCTCCACCCTCATTCTTCACCTTATGCTAGAGGGATCATATTGCTGTACATATCAGTGGTTCCAGCAACACTTCCACTAAAGGTACCTTTAATGGTCTCATCACGCTTGTACCATCCGTAATTTGCAGGATCTCGGACACCACCGACAACAGGAACATCATACCAGCGAGTAGCAGTAGTTTGGAATGGCGTGTCAGAGATTTTGCCCATTTGAATGACCAGAGATGCATCGAAACTGGAATTTGGTGGAACTGAAATATTCGCACTCTTGGTCAATGCAATAGTAGTTATCGTTGAAGTCATTGAAGTAAGACTGTTGGTCTTGGAGCCATTGAAATCAAGTTTTACTTCCCCGCCTGTTTCTCCACTTTCAAAGCTTGCCGTGCTTCCAACGGCCCAGCCATAAGAGTTACTGTCCACAACAGTACTGGTAATAGTTTGCGCGTTTTGCTCGGATATCGACAGAGTGATATTGATAGGGTCAGGTAAGTCATTTTTTCCCTGCAGAGCATTGCGATAGGACTGACCATTAGTTATCGCGGACACATTGACAGGACAGCAAAATTGTGCAATCGTCTCCTTCATTGGAGTGCGGAAGCTCCAACGAAATGATGTGATTGCATCATTCATCCAGAATTGTCTTAAGTTGGCGCAGCTTTTGGTGGGATTGAAACCATAACACTCGTCGAATCTATTTCCAGATCCATCCGCATTACTCATCAATGAAACGAAAGCCAATTCGCCCAAGTTGTCCCACTTCACAGAACTAGCGCGATCTTGAAAGTACCAACTGCTAATTGAAACCACCTGATTAGGTTGATAACGAGAAAGAAACAGCTTCATGCAATTGCCCCCAAAGTTGGAATCTTCAAATAACTCAATATAACCAAGTTTGACATCATAGTCATAAAAGACAAAAGCAGATACACAGTCATTCAGGTTTACATCAGTCAATTTGCGAAATTCAGTCTTACCAGTACCAACGCAGTCAAAACAACGAGAGGAATGAATATCATTCGATGGTTTATCCACAGAGGTCGTGTCATCAATCAATGTTACGACACTACCAACTGGTAGATTCCAATACACCAATGATGCACTATCCAAAGCAAACGTTGGAAGGCGTTGAGCACTGTTCTTTACCACACCGTGAGTGAAGATATCAAAAGCGGTCGAATAGATGCTGATATCTCTGTAAAGACGAACTTGGCCAGATTGGAGAGAAATGGAGGACATTTTCGAATAGACTTGATTGCATGGGGTGACAATGGTCAAGAGATTAAATTTTGTTTTATAGCTTGCTGTCTCAAAACATTCCGAGGAATTATAATGTGCGGTGTGAGATCTGAGGAAGAGTAATGCGTTGTGAACTGAGGAAGAGTAATGCGGTGCCGTGCCAATTTCGATTCGATTGGCACGTCTTTGGAACATTGCCAAAAAAAAAACTAGAACAGCCATAGGAGAAAAGAAATGATATTCATGTTATCCCATGACCGAATTGGGTCATTAAATTCTAATTGTAATTGAAATAAACGATTCATACAAGTAATTTTTCTTGTATTCCATTTACAAATATTATGACCATATTTGTTTATTGCTTCGTCACGATTAGATATCCATAGTGAAACTGTTTCAAGTAATGTTTTGTTGGTTGCAATCAAGTATGGTTCATCCATTGCACTTTGTTCACGAATACCATTCTCTACTTCAATGGCGGTGATGGTCGTTGACAGCAACTTGTCACAAATGATTGTATTTTCTCAAAGTTGGTGCTTAATGGATTATGATTCCTGTCTATTGTCTCATCAATGTGGGTGACTCCACACATCCGACATTTCTTGTTCACTTAAACTTATCGACACAAATGCATCCATTAAATTGCTTTGAAGTTCCTCTAATATTTCTTTGCAAGGGAATAGTAGGAATAAGGGAGATATACTAACCGTACCAGCTCATCTATTCAGGGCATTTCATAGCTTGATGGCTCTTCGTCCTCATTTGCAGCAATCATTAGAGGAAAACTCGTTACATCGCGCCTGGAGCAAGACCAGCACCAGATGAAAATTGGCTTTGATGATGCAATATCTCTTCATCGATGCTCTTGACAATCCTCGCTATGTCCGAAATAGGAACCGTCGATGAATCCAACTTGTCAGAGCAACATATGAACCATGCCAGTACGATATATGCATGATATCGCCCTGAATGTTGGATGAAAAGGCTCAATATGTCTCAAAGTTGTTGACAACTCGTTTTTGTTCTTCACAACTGAAAGCTCATGTAACTTCATCAAAGATCTGGCTGAAAATCGAATTGGTTGAAGTGACGCACAATCGCTGCTCGCTATTCGAAGCTTGAAATAGATCTTACTGTAGTTGACGTTGGATTGCGAGAGAACTCAACCTTCGTCGAAGCACTCAAAAAAACAAAGCATATAAAAAATGGTGACAAAAGTTTTGGCTTCCCTTGCCGGGAATCGAACCCGGATCTCAAGAGTGAGAATCTTATATCCTAACCGTTAGACTACAAGGGAACTGAATTAGCGTAAAATTACATGAATTTAAATAAAATTTACTCTTGGTTGGTGGTTGTGAGAGAGGAAAATGTGGTTGGGAATTTCACTGCTCAACGACTTTCCCATTTGTCTCACAAATCAATTAAAGTTGTGATCAGTTTGTTGGGAAAACTTTCTCTGATTCTTCCATTTCACACATTTTTATTCAATACTATTTGATTGTGCTATTTTGAATTTTTTTCATTCAACAAGAGACAAGAAAAATGAGCTCAACTGATCCTTCCCAAACAACTCCAGTCAACGATGACCAAAAGGTCGACGTCGCTGCTACCACTGCACCAAGTGATGCTACTGCTGTCTCAACCGCTACTCCAGTTGTTGATGCACCAGCTAGTACTCCTGCCCCTGCAGTTGTTGACACTCCAGCACCTGCTCCAGTGACTGTACCAGACGCTACTTCACCACAAGCAGTAGTTCCTCCACCAGCCCCTGCAAGCAGCAGTAGTGGTGCCACACCTGCTCCAGCTGGTGCATCTATTCAGCCACATAAAATTACTCAGAGTATTATCGATCAGTTCCAACACCTCAAGGTACATGGAGAGGAAACCAAGTTGGATGCTTTACATCGCATTCAATCACGGCAATCTCACTTGAGCGCGGGCATTCTCTTCTCTGATCCTGGGTTGAACATGTAAGTCTTGATAAATTTCATTCTTTAAAGCAAAATATTTATCATGCAAATTGCCTATTTTTAGTATGAAGCCAATTGTCGATGCCTTGATGTATGATAAGCAATTCGAAATGCCTTCTCAAATTCAAGCATCAACACTTCCAGTAATTCTAAAAGGATACAACTTAATTGCTCAAGCACAAAGTGGAGCAGGTAAGTATTCTTATTTATTTCTTTAACTACATTGTTCGTTGCGGGGACTGCTGTGTTGATGATGGTCATACGGTCTTGAATCAAACAATTTGACGCTATCCGATCTTCTCTGTAAACTCTTTCGGAATTTTTTTGGTTTATTTTCTAGATAGCAACAGCCAAAATAGGATAATACAATTGTAGAGAAAGAAAGTTCGCTATGAAGACCCAAGAAGGATGAATGTGGTGTGTTTGTTTTTAATTTCAGTAGGTCATGAGTCGAGAGTGTAGGGGGAATAGAATTCGTTTAGAATGAAAGCGTCAGTTGCACATGGGCTGTTTGTTGAAATTCTATGGTAATTACATTTCTCTTTCCCTGGATGAGTACCTGCTTATTTTCTTAACGTGAATATTTTTTTCTTGGAAGTTGTCATTTCCACTCAAAGTCTAACACTCCTTCTCGCTGACTGATATCTGACCATTTATGTCATTTTCATAGTTTTTGTTTCTTCTACTTCCACATTTTTCTACATCATAGATATACTGCAGTTTGATTGAATTCTTTCGTGGTGATCTATTGTTGAAGTGAATGAAGTGTAGTTGGTTGAAAACAAAAATCGTCATCAGATTCATAGGGAGAGGTAAGTGAAAATATGGGACTTGAGTGTGTGGTGTGAATGGAAAAGAGAGGGAGAACAATATGTATTCATTCACATCAAATTATTTCTATTTGAGTTTCTTCTTGCGCGAATGTTTTTCAATCTCTGTATTTGTATTTGATCCGTATTTGGTGTTGTTGCGCGGCTTTTGGGGACAATTTCCCCCCAAAGAGTCATAGAAAGTATGCGAATAAGTTCCGTTGATTCTATGCTATCATTCCTTTTCTTTTCATCATTTTATTGTTGTTTTCTTCTTGTGCTTACGTTGTTTCTTTTCGTTTTTTTATTGTTTTATTTTCTTTCTATTCCTATTTCCCATTTACATTTTTCAATTATTTCCATCTATATCTGTTCTCTTTCTATCTATTCTCTATTCTACAGGCAAGACGATCGCTTTTTCGATTGGTCTCATTTCTTGTGTTGATCCACGTACTGCTGCACCACAAGGTCTATGTATTGCACCAACACGTGAGATTGCACAACATATTCATGCTGAGTTAAATTCTATCAAGACAAGATTACCAATGATTCGTACGATTCTTGCTGTCCCAAGTGGTACAGAAGAACGTAGAACCGAACGTGTGACAGAACACATTATTGTTGGTACCGCAGGTACAATTAAAAGTTGGATTCAAAGTCGTGCTTTAGATACACGTATGATACGTTTATATGTGATTGATGAAGCTGATCAAATGGTAGTTCAACGCAATACCGCTGCTGAATCTGTGGTTATCAAGAAAGCATTGAATCCAAATGTTCAAACCTTGCTATTCTCTGCGACATATACACCGGAAGTGATTAAACTTGCCAAGGTTATTGTTCCACAAGCCTATTTGATCAAACCAGCAACGGAAGAAGAATTAGTACTTGATGTAATATTTCAAGTACGTATGGATGTAACAAAATGTCGTGGTGGTAAATTACAAGTATTACAAGATATTTATGATTTTTTAACAATTCAACAATCGATTGTATTTGTTGAACGTAAAGCGGATGTGAATGCTATTGCTGCGATGATGACGAATGCTGGATTTGAAGTATCAGCGATTCATGGTGATTTAACACCATCGGAACGTGATACTGTTATGAAAGCATTCCGTGAAGAACGTACTAAAGTGTTGATTACTACGAATATTCTTGCACGTGGTATTGATATTCCTTCTGTTGCTGTTGTTGTTAATTATGATTTACCATTACGTATGGTATCAAAAGGTGTATTTGAAGGTGATGAAGCCACATACCTTCATCGTATTGGTCGTTGTGGTCGTTTTGGTCGTCGTGGTACGGCGATTACCTTTTTGGAATCACCACAAGATCATTTCTTTTTGGAACAAATTGAACGTCATTACAATCCTAAACAACGTATGACGACAGAATGGGATCCAAATGAAATTGAAGAATTATCTGCTGCTATCAAGGCAAGACCACAAGCTAATTTGGATGATACTGCTAAGAATGGTAATAATCCAGATGATACTGGTTTAATGATTACTTCTTTCAAAGCTTAAAAAGAAAAATTGAAATTGATTTTGTGTTTTTTTTTACTATTTGTATGTAGTTGTACTGGTTAGATAGTGTTTAGGTAGTAAAACTAAATTGGGTTTTAAAGAATCTCCAAAAATAGCAAAATGATTGTTTTTCTTTTTTTTTCAATATACATTCAAAGCATTTTTCAATTATTATTAAACACTCTATTCTGCTACATTGACTATATCATTTGCCTGCCTAACTATTTCTCCGTTGTGCTTGCTGCTGCTGATAATTGTAATTTGTTCGACCACCAGGAAATTGTCCATGTTGTAATTGGCGATGATGATTGACATTGTGATGGAATTGTATTTGGTTTTGGATGGATTGTTGCTGTTGTGCGGGAGTAGGATTGTATTGCCGATCTAACTCCCCGCATACCTTATCCGACCAATGTCCATTGTTTAATTCCAATTGTACAGTAATTTTCGCACAGAAATCACCAGGATATTCTACTTTCAATACTTGAAACTCATTTCTCATATGAAATCCATTTAATCCATTCACTTTCCATGTTTTATCATGTTCATCTAACAATTCATTTTTATTCATACATTTTATTGCTTCATTACCTTTTAAGAAATAAATTTTCTCTTGTAAATTCATTTCTTCAAGATCAATAATTGTTCCTGAAGTTGTTGGTGCAGTGGGGATTAAATTACACTGAAACAAAAATACAAAGGTTGTTAGAAATAAAATTGCGGAAACCAAAATACGGGAATGATGATTTTTTTTACCTCTTTCAATCTCTTTCGCAATTCATCGTCTTCACCACCCCAACCTGTTCATCCAGAAAAGATAGGGGGAAAAGATTAGCGATAACAGAAATAAACGTAAAAACAGAATCAACTAGCTTACCCCAATAGTTATTCGGATATCCATTAACCATTTCATATTGTTCTTTTGAAAAATTGGCTATTCCACCGAAATAGTCATCATTGCGGTTATATCGATTCCAAATTTTGGCAATGTGGACTGGAGCATCAGTCGGTCTACGCGCATAATATGGCAATAAATCCAACGAAGGCAATAGATCTACATCATGAAAGACAAAATTGGTATATCCTTCACTTTCTGCTAATACAAATCCAACATTTAATAATTTTCCACGATTAAATTTACGATGATCATAATTTTGTTCAATAATAAAAATTTTAAATGGTACTTGACTTTGTTTTAAAAAATGTGTCATATATGGAATAAATCTTGCTAAATGTACACTACGACGTTGTTCAACTTGATTATCGCGATATGGTACAATAATAGCGATTTTATCGTAGCTTGGCAATTCATCATCATGATTGTTGCTTGTTTCCATACTCGTATCTGGAGATGATGACGAGGATGGTGGCATCACAGTACGATCTGCGGGTAATGCCCAAAAGCGATATCCTGTTCTAGTATAAAACCAGTAATGTTTATTATGTTTTGATGATCGACAAAGTACCCAATCATCGAATTCTAATGCGATATCAGTATTATGTTCGTCAGGTATAAATTCCATGTTGGCTTTGGTATAGCAGTACTAAACACAGCGCTGTGGTCACACAAGGAGCAAGAATAGGCAAGTGATCCACAATGATATCAGCAAAGAAGTCAATGGCTGGGAACGCGACTGCTTCCTTGTTCGCAACAAGAAGGCCCTTTTATTTTTTTTTGGCTTTGCTTGCTTTTAGCTTTGCCTGCTCTGTGTGTGGTTCTTATCTGGGGGTTTGGAGATCTGAATATTTAGAAATCTAGATCATCTCGGTTAAATAATGCCTGGGAAAGCGAAACCGTTAGACTTTTTCTCAGCCACCGTTACTTTTGTGTGACACGCACACCCAGACAAAAAGTTCGTTGATCCAACATATTTTACCTTTAAAGGGGGTTTGATCTTTTGTTTGTTGTAACCTTTTCATCATTTTAAGAACAGGTTATTTATCAACCGAGAGAGTGTAGTAAAAGAAGATCTAACTTTGTTGATTACTTCGTTTACTTTATTTTTAATTTTAGTCGAGAAAGATATCTCGCATACTTTCGCAGTATCCTACTCTCCTTTCTACCCCTACAATCTGTCAAATATTTTTTTATTCTTCGCTAAACCTCATTTTGTCCTCACACCTTAGCAAGAAGTAGGGAAAAATGCAAACACCTGCAGCGAATAAAGCCGTGACTTCCTCACCAAAGGCAAGTCCGAATCGCCCTTATTTACCACCGTTGATGTCGACGTTAGATGCCTTTGTTGAATCAAATTCGGATGATCGTGCCTTGGATTTGCTTGAAGCAGTCAAAGCGAATGGTCCAAATCTAGGTGGTACAGCAGGGGCTGGGTTAGGGAAGAAAAAGACAAAAAAAGTGAAGAAAGTAAAGAAGAAGTTGACTTCAGCGGATACCAATCAATTACCAGATCCTCGTGGTGTACCAACTTCGCCACGTATGGTTGGTGGTCCATTACAAAATAGTTTACAACCACAGCAACAACAACCACAATCATATTCACCATCGGGTTCACCTAGTCGTAAGCGAAAAGGTGGCAACCAACAAAATGGCAGTCATAGTGATAATGAAGATTACGGATTCGCTTATTCATCAAGTAATAACAATAGTAATATTTATGAATCATCTCAAGCGACAACTCCATATCATTTCCCAACAACTCCAATTGCTGGAGATCGTAAAGTTGGTCCTACTCCACGATCTGCTCCTAGATCTGCACCAAGAGCTGGTAGAACCTACAAAGATGTTGGCATGTCCAATGATGTAAGTACAAACTAAATATCCTTCTTGAATGGTTTACTAAATCTCTTTCTCATAGTATGGTGGACCATCCTCTACAGCAATGGTAAATGGTAATTTTTCATTCAATAAAGCAATTGAATCCATCGCTGCAATGAAATTACATAATTATGCGATGAGACGACGTCAAAATATGTCGCAAAAACTCAAAGTAAGTCCAATTCCTCCTCCAGTACATCATATGAATGATTCTAACCATTCGATTAACAATAGTTAATGAAAGAGATTAAAACACTTGAAAAAGATAATAATCAAGAAATGTTAAATGCACAACGACAACGTCAAAATGAAATTGTTGCAGCATGGAAAATACGTTATTATATCGAATATTTACGTTTAATATCAACACAACATATTGTTAATGTTATTGAAGAAAAAAATCATGAATTAGAACAAGATGCAAGTAAAATGCGTGTACAAGTTGCTACGATTAAACATGATTTAGAAGATCAAAAGATATTACAACAACGTAGTGAAATGACCATTGAAACATTACAACATGAAAAGAAAGAATTACAACGTATAATTGATAATTTACATATTGATTTAGATTCAACAAATCATGAATTACAACGTAAATGTGAACAATTAATACATGCTGGTAATAATATACAACAAGAAAAAGCAATACAACGTGAAGATTTAGCAAAATATGAAATATTAAAAAGTGAATTAAATATTACAAGATTAACATGTCAAGAAATGGTTAAGAATAATGCTCATAAAGATTCTTTAATCGATGAAATGGAATTAAAGATAAAACATTTACATGGTATTATTGAATCGAGTAGTCAAGAATTATTATTAGTACGTGAAGAACATACAAAGGAAATGACTAAATTACGAGAAGAAAAGAGACAATTAGAAGGTAAATTAGATGAAAAATATGCGATGGAAGAAGAAATTACCTCGAGAGATTATACAATTCAAGAATTACAAGAAATGATGAAAGATCAAGAGAAAACGATAGAAGAACATGTTAAGACAATTGATAAATTAGCATTACAAGTAAAAGATGAACAATCTGCACGTGAATCAGAACAAGAAATTGCAATTAATGAAAAAGATTCATTACAACGTGTTATGACAGATTTAGCGATTCAATTGAAAGCATGTCAAGAAGAGCTTGCTATCCAATTAGACAAGGTAACAGAACATGAAGGTGTTGAGAATACATTGCGTGAAGAAGCACAAGGACGTGATGCTATCATTCAAGATTTAGAAGCAGCGGTTGAAGAAGCAAATCATGAAATTGACTTTTTAGTGACAGAAAATGAAGAATTAGCGAGAGAAATTGAATGTTATACAATGAAAAGTGAAGAGAATGATGAACGTTATCGCTTGTTACATATCAATCATCAACGCGGTATTGAATATCGTACATATCTCGAGGAAGAACTTTATGCCGCAAGACATATTTCCGCGTATAATAATCAGAATACTATGTCTAATAATGCTCCCAATCCACAAATGGCGGCTGCTATCGCTGCTGCTACTGCTGTTACAGGTGGAGAGTTCGATGGTGGATTTGGTTCTACTGTCACAGCTGGTACAGGCAATACTGAAGATGATGCCAGTCAAGTTTCCTTCTCTAACTTCCCATCGGCTTCTCGTAGTGAATTGATATCTCGCAGTGCATTGGGTGGTCCACCTGGTCGTCTTGGCTCATTCTCTTCAACAACTTCTAATATTTCTCCTGAACAAAAGCTTGTTTCTATTGTGAATATTCTTGAAGAAAAAATGAATTCAATGGATAAAGCGGCGAATGCATTAAAAGCAATGATGGAAAAAGCTGAATCATTAGAAAGAACTCAAGCAAATCGTAGGCATACGATACAACAACAGAGATTACAACAACCTCCTGTTGAAAGTGAGAATGCTATTGCTGCTGCTGGTAGTCCTGATGCTAATGTTACCGCTGGACAAACACTCTCTGCGTCACCTTCCGAAGAAGGTAAAGGTAGTGAGAAGGGTACATCAGTGAATGGAGATGCTCCAGTTGAAGCCGTTCCTCCCACTTCTGCTCCTACTGAGGGAGAAGGTGAGAAACCAACATCTCCACTGCCTACAACTCCTGTGATGTCGGAAGAAGAAGCTGCTGCTCTTGCCAAAGCTATCGCTGATGCTGAAGCCGAAGCATTAGCAAAAGCAAAGGAAGAACAAGAGAAAGCATATGCTGCAGAAAAAGCACGTCGTCAAGTGTTTCTCGATGAATACAATCAAATGGAAGAAGCATATATTGAAATTCAAGCAAGTATTGAAGAAATCAATAAAGAATTAATTAAACAACGCGATGATATTAAAACATTACAAGAATTACGTAATAAATTCAAACAAGATATTGCATTATGGAAGAAAAATTTCAAAAAAGCAAATCGACGTGAAGCAACAGAAGAAGAAAAAGAAAAAGAACTTTCTGAATATATGACACAAATGAATTTAATACGTGATCAAATTAATGCTTATAAAACAAGTAATTTGACATTAAATGCGAAAGCGATCGCATTACAAACAGAATTAAATCATTTAGCAATAGAATTAGAAGAAAGTGGTAAAGACTTTAAAAAAGAATTTAATTTAGATATTATTGAATTCTCTTTAAGACATTTAAAGTTAAATAAAGATGATAAAGATATTGATAATGATTTAGATGCTATTTTATCGGGTGTTGGAAGTGGTTCACGTCCAACTACGACAACAAGTGTAACTGGAAGAGTGGGTGTTATTCCTGAGTCAGAAACGGAAGGTGAGATTACTGATGTAGAGTCTGAGAAAGATAAAGAAAAGGAGAAAGAATCCAAGCCAAAGGTTGAGGAAGTTCCTAAGGAAGAAGGAAAGAAGAATGATGCGAACAAGGATGATGCCACCAAATCTATGGCTTTGGCTATTTCTGTTGAGAATATTTATCCTATTCCTGAAGTTCCGGCGGAAGAAGATCGTCCATCAACTGCTCCAACCGCTGCCGTTGCTCCTGTTGATGCCGTTGTTATTCCAGTTGAGAAAGATGATGAGTTTGAAGTTATTACTTCAAGAAAGAACTCAGTTGAGAAACCTCTTTCAGCTAGTTCCGGACCAAAGGAAGTTGTTGCATCGAGAAAGAACTCTGTTGAAAAGCCTCTCTCAGCGGGGGCATCCGCACCGAGCGAAGTTGTTGCACCAAGAAAGGATTCCATTCAATCCCTTTCGGCTGGATCAGCGACATCTGTGCCTACCGAAGATGTTGCGCCAAGAAAGGCCTCGATTCAAACATCTGTCCCTGTAATAGCTTCTCCTGCCATTGTTGCTACTGTCGCTGTTGTTGCTACAGTTGAAAACCAAGAAGATGCAACCAAGTCTTCTCAAGGAGCCACTGCAACTCTTTCTGCTGTTGGCACTGCTACAACTACTCCAGTTCATCTTCCTTCTCCTTCTGCACCTGCTGTCGTTGATGATGATACTTCTGTTGTCCCAAATAGCAACGAAATTGGTGAAGAATCGGTTGAATCACAACCAGAAGATGATCCGAAACAACAAGCATTGGTCACCGACACTGAAGATGAATTGCAAATCAAAGGATCATCAAAGAGTGGCAAATCTTCCAAGAGTAAGAAAGAGAAGAGTAAAAAAGACAAAGAAAAGTCGAAAAAGAAGTCAAAGAAATCTTCTTCTACTGGTGATGATACTTCTGCTTCAGATTATGAATCTAATACTGAAGAGGTTGAAGCGGTTGGTAAAGCTATCCGCAATAAGATGCAAGCGGGCAATGACATCGACAAGAGTGACTCCATGTCTACCTTGTCAATGGATCCCAACGCAGTGGCGACAATGCTTGGTTCACCAAATCCAAATGCTTTCTCTCCAGAAGCTTCTACTTCTGTCGTAGCAGATGGAAGTCTTGTTGAAGGTGAACTTAGTCTTGATGGTTTACGTGGAGAAGAATCAATTGAAACACAAGGATCAGGATCACCAGCGAATCCTCCTGTTGCATTATCGAAGACTTCCAAGTCAAAGAGTAAACGCAACAAAGATCTCACAGTGTCATTAGATGCACCTAGTATGGATCAATCTGATGCTGATGCTGAACAATCTGATGCTTCCCCTACTGGTAAGAAACCAAAGAAGTTGAAGAAGAAATCAAAGTCCAAATCTAGTCGAAATGCTGCTGATCTCGTCAGTGGTGATGATGGTGGTCAGACAACCGATGCTGAAGGTGGTGTTATGAACCATGAATATCTCGGTGTGGAACCAGGTTCCAGTCTTGATCAAGGAAGTCTCTATAATAATTTCAATAACAATACAACAAGTATGACAGAAGAAGAGGCGATGATGATGAACATGATGGCAAATCAACAAGGTTTACCCCCACATCTAGCTGCTATGATGGCAATGAAAGGTCAAAGTAAACCTGGTTCACCCCAACAAGTACCACCTGGCACTGCTGGACAACAACTTGCGATGCAGCAACAACAAATGCAAATGACCTTTGATCCAATGACTGGTACGTGGTATACTACTCCATCGCATCCTAGTATGCATGCTCATGGGCAAGGACCTAATTCACCTGGTCATATGACTGCTGGTGGTTTCTATCCTGGCGCTCATCCAATGATGTATAATCCATATGATCCACGTTTTTATTCGATGCAAGCAGCTGCTGCGATGGGAATGCCTATGATGGGAATGAATCCTTTCTTCCCTGGTATGTATCCACAAGGCATGTATCCAGGCGCTAATCCACATGCTGCGGCTGGATATAACCCATACAATATGCCATATGGGCCAAATGGAATGGTTCCACATAATATGATGGGTATGATGGAAGGTGATACCGGAAGTCTCGATGGAATGATGGCGATGGGTACGCAGGGTATGAGTCAAGAAGGTGGTAGTCTTGAGGGTGGTGCACATGTTGAAGTGACAGCGAGTACCGCACCAGCAGATGGCAGTGCTGTCACCGTTGGTGGTGAGACAACTACTGTTGGTGCCACTGATGCTGCTGTTGCCGGTACTGTCACTGCAGGAACTGATGAAGTTATTCAGACAGACAGTCAGGTCTTAGCTGCCACGATCGCAGAACCCGTGCCCTCCGTCACTGTCGCGGCTGCTCCAGTTACTGAAGCTTCTACTTCTCAGACACCAATGGTCTTCACAACTCCAGTCCGTCCTGGTTTACCAACCACTTCCGCTCGTGCACCTGGATCTCTGCACAGCAAGAAGAATGCTGCCAAGGGTCTTCAAAGTGCACAACATCAACAACGTAGTCATTCTCATCAACTTCATCAACAATTACGTTTGAAATTAGCGAAATTAAAAGGTGAAATGGAAACATTATATGCTGAAGTGAATGACTATGTTGAAGAGATTGAAGGATTGGAAGCAACACGTGGTGATGTTAGACAAGAGATTGTTACATGGCACGCACAATTTTATGATGTTAATGGCTACTTAGCTGAAGATCGTGATAAATTACGTAGTAAAGTCTATCCACCATTACAACGTGCTTTCTTGGATACTCAAGAAGAATTAGAAAAGAAGTATCAAGTTGCTGTACCGGCATTAGCAAATGCACAGAGTAAATTAGAAGAATTGATTCAAATGCAAGATCAAGCACGTTCTCTCTCAGTCTCTGTTGCTGGTTCAACTGCTTCAGCGATGAAAGTTGAAAATTTTGCAGAATTGTATAAATTACCTGATTCATCACTCTTTGTGTATCGCTATGAAGATCCTGATGCGATTATTTATGATCCTGATGCTATTGAAGAAGAAGCTGATGGCTATGACGCATTGACGGCTGCTCTGTCCGGTGGTGATAGTGCTGTTGCTCCAGTGGAAGAAAAGATTCCGCCAACTACTGCTGCTTCTAATGGACAAGGAGAGGGTTTGGAAGAGACAGAGACTATTGGTCCATTGCAAAGTGACAGTCTTATTTTGGCAGGAGGTGGAAGCATTGGCACTCATAGTGCAAGTGCTAGTCCATCTCGAAAGGGATCAAATGTCTCACAAACTGCTGGTGTTGTTCCCGCCTCTTCTCCATCCGTGGCAAACTCTCGCAAGGGTTCTTCTACATCAATCGGTGCTTCTGCCAATATTGCAGCGGCACCCGCCTCCGTTGCGGCATCTCGTAAAGGTTCAACCACGTCACAAAGTGGTGATGGAAAAATCTCCCGCACTCCTTCCAAGGATGCTGCAGTCACCGGCAAGAACACTCCTGGTCCTGAAGCTAGTCCTCAAACAGCTTCTGCTACTGGTGCTGCCACCCCTACTGCTGAAAGTGGTGGTAAGATGTGGAAACCTCCGTCGAAGCCAGGTTTGCACAACTCCGATGTATTAATCCCTGACATGAATGCTTACTGGGCTGGATTCGATGTGATCGGGGCTAGTAATGACTCACGACCAGGTTCGCAATCAAAGTCGAGGGATTATTATGGAGCCGGTGAAAGTGGTGAACCTGCAATTAATGTCATAGGTAATATGAGTATGCCAACATCCAGAGCAATGACTCCGGGTTCTGCCTTCGCTGCCACCGCACCATTGTCACCGATTCCCGATTCACCTGCCAAAGATACCGAGAAAGAGAAAACGGTTGAACCTGCCACGGCAATCGTGAAGCCTTTGGATTCTCCAGATACAATCAATGTTCGCCGAAAGTACTCAGAAGCATTTACTGCTTCTCTCTTTACTACCCTTTCCTTTGCTGGTATGTCAGTTGCTGGAGCTGGCGGTGTTGGTGTGGGTTCAAGAGTTGGCACTGCTGCAAGCGCTCCTTCGGTACAAGAAGGTGATGAAGGCAAAGGTTCAGATGATGAAAAGGACGGTGAAGGGGCCAAATTAGATTTGTCTATCACTGGCAAAGCGATATCACTGCCTCCTGCATCATCTACTCCTGTAACCAAGGCTCCATCAAAGGCTGATGATGAGGACTTTTCGTTCCTTGATAGTGAGGTCCCAGGCACTCCTTCTGCCACTTCTGTTGCAACTGCACCTGTTGTTGCTTCTATCCCGGCACCTTTCCCAGCTCCAACGCCATTGTCTGCTCCTATTGCTGCTGCTCCTGTGGTTGCTCCAGCTACGTTACCAGTTGTTGGAGGTTCAGGATCTGCTACTCCCACTCCAGTGGTGGTGGAAAACAAACCTGAGCCTGTCGTAGCTCCAACTACTACACTCGCACCTGCTCCAGTTGTAACTTCCGCACCTGTGCCTCTTCCTGTTGTAACGCCTGCTCCAGCTCCTGCTGAAGCGCCAACTCCTGCTCCAGTCGCACCTGCACCAGCACCTGTTGTGGCTCCTCCAGTGAAACCCACCACAGCTCCTACCCCCAGTAAACCAAGTCGTAAGAATCGTAAGAAGAATGATGACGATAGTAGTGCCAGTGAGAGTGAAGGAGGTGCATCGTATGCCTACAATGGTCCACGCACTCCTGTTGCCGTTCCTGCTCACAGTGAGATTGTCGATCCTTCTCTCTTCACCGATATGTCTTCATCTCCTGCAGTAGCTGCAGCTGCGAAGCAAACCAATATCACTCCTTTGAATGTTAAGCCTGTCACTCCTGTGAAAGCAGAGGAAGAGGATGGTGAAGATGGTGATAAACTCGGTGATACTGTAGGTACAAAGAAGAATGCTCCACCTCCACGTGATCCAAAGAAGACAGTGTACGGCCACTTGCATGACTATGATCTCTTCAAGGAAGATCCCGCTGCCGCAGTAGCTGCTGCAACCACTGGTAAAGCGACTGCTAGTCCTTCAGGACTTGCTCCTGTTCCTATTGGTGTGACATTGCACGATCTCGTTAGTGCACCACCAGCTGGTTCTTCGAATATCAGTGACACAGCTAGTGTTGGTAGTAACTCTCGTTTGGGTTCTGCCAGTCGTACACAACGTGGTGGTACTCGCAATGTCTCGTTTGATGATCAACCTGCTCCGCCAACTACAAGTGGATTGAAGACACCTGTTACGAAACCAACGACTCCAATGGCTTTGGTGAATCGTCTCAGCACTGATATGGATGCTCCATCCAATGCGCCAATCACACCTGCTCCTCCTGCTGTATCCTCTCCTGCATATGCTGCCCCAGCACCTGTTCCTCAGGCTCCTGTGACACCTGGTCCAATAGACACCGCAACTGCTGGTGATGCAGGTGGCGTGACACCAAGTGAAATGCTTGCGGCAGATCGTAGTAAAATGGGTTCTCGTTCAGGATCACGTGGTGGTAGTCGTCCAACTACAGCGGATGGTATGCTATTGTCAGAATACAATCAACTCAAGAAAGATTTAAAGAAATGGAAAGGTGAATTTGTTGCTGCGAATGGTCGTGAACCAACAGTTGCTGATTTCAATGATCTCGACCATGCATTAAAAGTAAAGATTGCTAGAAAGAATCAATTAAAGAAGATTCTTGGTGATACTGCGAATTCATCCATGAGTTCAAGGAAATCAAAGCGTCCTTCAGCAATTTCAACCGCGGTTAGTAGTAATACAATGCCAATTGATGAAGAAGAAATGTAAAATTTTATTATAGTATTTAGTTAGATATAATATTAATTGTTTGTAAATTGTTTTATTATATACAAACTGTTTGTTCAGTGAAAAGTGCTTGGATGTGATTGAATGAATGTGTATGTCTATTCCCATATAGTTATAATATTGTTTGCTCTCATTTATTTTTATTGGTAGTAGTGTAAGAATTGTATATACATAATAAATAGTTAATAATGAGCCAATTATAAATGGTATGGCCATATTTGTTTAATTTTATCAGGCTCCATTCTCGATTCTTGCCAGAATATCCATGTATTAGTGTTTCGATCGGGAAATGTAAGCCGCTTCCATCTTCCCAAGAATTTCTCCCACCCGTTCTCTTGTAGGCTTTTGAATGATTGAGAGAGTGAGAAGAGCAAAATCAAACAATCACATTTTAATATTTCCATTTCCTCTTTGACACTCTTATCTTCTATTGTGAAATGCCAATTATCACCTTAATCGATCAACAAGATACTATTGCTATAAAGAAAATATGGTAAACACAACACAACCAACAACTCATCACAACAATAATAATAACGACAACAATAATCCGGATGCTTTTGTACTCAAGCGTATGAATGCTTTCGATTCATTCCATTCTACACAGATACTGCAAACTAATGGTAAGTCATATCATTCATCTCATGCTCTTCATTATTCCATCAACTCAACAACAATTGATACACAACTTCCACTGACTAGAATGACATCAGTTCACTATGACAATGACGTACACTCTCCTATGCTACTACATCCCACTGAACCCTGCAATGAATCCAATCAACCATCCAATAGAATCAATAATCATATCATTAACTTACCACCATTGTCAAATAAGCCAATCAGAGTAGATCCAAATGACCTTGACACAGAAGACAACCTGATGTTCTTTCCTGCCAATATGCAACCTATTCATGATCATGGTGAATATCTCTATGACGCTGAACAATTGAAGAGCATGGTAGCTCTTGTCAAACCACATTGTAAAGCTGTGTCAGAGGCGATTGTGATTGCGAGACAAGATGAGGTTCGCACCATAGAAGAGTCCCTCAATTCTAGCAACACTCAACAAAGGATCCCTTTAGCCAAGTTTGCTTCAAGTCACACCACTTCATCAGTGACTCCAACTGTCAAGAAGTGGGTTAGTATGATTCTATCTGATCAATGTATTGACTATACTTGTATGCCAACATACAATCCTAGTGTTCCATCCACTATGATATGGACAATGGAACGTTGTGCTCATTTCTTAATCCATGGATTACTGCCATCTATTACCGTTGCTGCTAGTCACATGGAAGAATGTATCACTGACTTTATCAATGACTTTATGATACCTAAAGTGATGATACCACAAGGTAATGCAGTGGTTGGTTTTTCATATGGTTTATGTGTCGATTTGAGTAATATTGTAGAGTGTATGATAAAGTGTTTCGTTTCATCTACTATTGTACATACACTATTACATGCAATTGCGACACTATTACCACAGCCTGTAGTAACAGTGTTTGAAGAGAAACAAGTATCGGGATTGTATGAAACATTGATTAACTCTATGCTTAAGTTGCCTGCAATTCCTTCTAAGCCTGAACTAAAGACGACAGTGATGCCCACTAGACCTTCCATGGATGATGCTCAGTTTCAAGTGATATCAGATCCAATAGTGCGTGAGTCGGAGTATCAAGCGAGTGTTGCAAGGTATGAGATAGCGTTGATTGAGTGTAAGAAGAAGATATCAAAGGATAGAGTCATGTATGACAAAAGACTGCGTCAATATCGTTTGGCTCATACTCAGAAATCACGTGCCTTCGACTATTTGAAGTCATTATCCACACTATTCCCTTCACCATTGATGATGAAAGGTAATCTATGTAGAAAGAAGACAATGTTATGTGTGAAGAATAGAGTAGAATCAGTGTCAATGTCATCGAGTGCTATTATAAGTGATGAGTCGACTAAGAGAGGAACTCAAGTAGAAGTATTCAAATTCAAGATAATGGGTGTCAACCCTCATCCAC
>JACCEA010707224.1_pt1 | contig 19653 bp, 17 predicted proteins | sample 7449851 | NCBI WGS metagenome assembly JACCEA01 (sample SAMN15323453, study PRJNA562643) | freshwater metagenome | isolation source: river surface water | place: USA:Blue River Watershed | collected 2017-08-18
CACCACCGAGCCGCTGGAGCCGAGCACGTTACCAAAGCGGACCATGCTGAAGGTGGTTTTGGCTGTAGGTGCCCTGCCCCCTTGGGCAGCCACGGCTGCATTCACCTCGGCCAGGGCTTGAAGAACCATCTCGGCCAGGCGCTTGGTCGCGCCCATGATGTTGGTGGGGCGCACGGCTTTATCGGTGCTTACAAGCACGAAGTTGCGCACGCTGTGGCGCATGGCGGCTTCGGCGCACACACGGGTTCCCCACACGTTGTTGCGAACACCCTCAGCCGGGTTGTGCTCCACCAAGGGCACGTGTTTGTAGGCAGCGGCGTGGTACACCGTGTGCGGCTTCCAGGTGTCCATGATCTCGTGCATGCGCACTTCATCGCACACCGAGGCCAGCAAAGGGACGATCTCGATCTCGGCTTGACTGGAGTCGGCGGTTTCGAGGGTGGAATCCAAGCCCTTAGTCGCGCCCTCTTCTGGCTCAGCCGCGCTGGGACGCTCGCCTGCCAACAGTGCCTGCAACTCCTGGTGAATCTGGTAAAGCGCAAATTCGCTCATCTCCACCAGCAGCAGCTGTTTGGGGTTGGTCTTGAGAATCTGGCGGCACAGCTCACTGCCAATGCTGCCGCCCGCCCCAGTGACCAGCACGGTTTTGTGGTGGGTATTGAGGTTGAGCAGCAGGCCATTGGGCTTGACAGGCTCACGGCCCAACAGGTCGTCAATGTCCAGCTCACGCACATCGCTTAGGCTCACCTTGCCGGTGACAATGTCGCTCAGGCTCGGCAAGGTACGCACCGCCACCTTGTGTTGCTTGAGTGCGTTCAAAATCTCGTTACGCCGCTGGCGAGATACGCTAGGCACCGCCAACAGCACGTCGGTGATGATGGGCGACACGCTCAACACCTCGGTCAAGTCAGCCGGGTTGTAGATCGGCAAGCCATTGAGCACATGTCCATGCAACCGATCGTCATCGTCGATAAAGCCTATCACCCGAATCTCGGAGCTGTTGACCATGGCCGAGGCCAATTGCCGCCCTGCACTGCCCGCACCATAAATGAGTGCCTGCGGCAAAGACGCCTTGCGCAGCTGCTGGCGGTACAGCCCACCCAACCACACCCGCGCCGCAGCGCGCGATCCCCCCACCAAGAGCAGGAGCAAAATGGGCTGAATCAAACCCACCGTGCGCGGCACGCCATCCACCCCCCAGAAGGTAAAAATGGTCGCAAAAAACAAGCCATACAACAGCATGGCCCTCCCTACCGCCAACATGGATGGCAAGCCGCTGTAGCGGAAGATGGCCCGGTAAAGCCCTGAGGTAATGAAAACCGGCAAAGCCAACGCAACAGAAGTCACTGCGGGCCATATAACAGGACCGGACAAAGACGTAAAACTGCCGCTTCGCAAGTACAAAGCCAGCAAAACGGACAAAATGCAAAGTGCAGAATCCAGGGCAAGCACGATTCCGCGCTTTACTGAACGTGGCAGCGCCAATGTCGATGCTGCAAACCGGCTTAAAGTAAGGATCATGATTTCACCATTGTTTTGAAGTTCTCACGCGAAACATTCAGCGTCGGCCAACAGCTTCCCAGTCGCGTCTTTGGCGTCCAACTGGGGCAAAAAGTCAATTTCAAACGCGTTTGACCGCGTCCATGATCAAGCTGTCAGTGAATTTAGACTTCTCAAGTGGAACCTATTCCGTTGGAAAAAATTTCTACTTCTCAGACCTTTGGTTCTAGGAGGCGATACCATGCACATGACCACCGAGAACACGCTCACTAGCCGGCACAGCATCGTCCAGAAAACACACCACTACAAACTGTCCGGAAAATTCCGCAGCCTCTGAAAGCAAACAGGCATGGCCTCCTGCTCCAACTACCAACAATCTTTTATTAATCATCAATGCGAAACCCCATCCCGCCGCATCACTTTCAAAAAAGTTAGCCACAGAATCCAGATGTCGAAGCAGAAGCTCTGTCGTTCCAGGTATTCGGCTTCCAGCGCTACCTTCTGCACAATGGAGAGATCATCGCGCCCGTTAACCTGAGCCCAACCGGTTAGACCAGGTACCATTGTTTGCAAGCCTTTTTGCGTTCGCAACTCAATCAGTTCGTGTTGATTAAATAAGGCAGGACGTGGACCAACAAAGCTCATGTCGCCTACCAAAATACTCCACAATTGCGGCAATTCATCTATGCTGCTCTTGCGCAGGAATGAACCTATAGGTGTAAGGTGCGTCTTAGGGTTAACCAATAAGTGAGTTGCCAAAACTGGCGTACCAACACGCATACTTCGGAACTTTGGCATTTTAAATAGCTTGTTGTGTCTACCCACACGACTAGACCAATAAAGGATCGGCCCTGAGGATGTCAAGCGCACCAAGATGCCCACCGCCAGTAATGGCACTAAAAGCAATACGACCAAAATCATACAAATAATCAAATCAAACAATCTTTTCATCTAGCTCACCCGTCAATACAAACCAGAAATAATTAATACAGAAAGTATTAAACATTCAACAAACGAACGCCGAATGTCAAAAATATTACGCAAAATAAATAATTTAGTCGGAAATTTATATCGAAAAATTTTCGCAAGCGTTTCTACTTCGTTACGATACCATCCAGCACTAATTAACTTAAGTCGACGCTTGTATGCTGAAAGGCCACTATTTACGCCAACCAAATTAGAAGAATGTTGACGATAAAACATAGAAGGCCTAGGATCTATGTACCAAGCAAGATTATTTACCCTGTAAAAAGCATATATAAACCAATCATGATTATTAATACAATTGATCGCATCACGATTTTCCTGGATAAATTTTTTTAGAACAAGAAAGCTTGACTTCTCCATAATAAAAGTACAACCAGGACCAGCAGACTCAAACATATAATCATATTTTTTCTGAGGGTATGATTTTTTTATGAGTCTACTTTTACCATCATCCCAAAAAGCAATCACATCGGAAGAATATGCACAAAACTGAGCAGACTCAATAATAGAAATACCTCTAAATAGTTTATCATCATTCCAGACATCATCTTGATCCGAAAGAGCAATAAAATCAAAATTCGAAACATCAATATCTCTAATTAATCTGAAAAAATTTTTCGCAGCCCCTCCAAATCGATCTCCATACGGAAGAATGTGAATATTATGATTTAAATCAGCCTTATCTAACGCCAACTCATATGTCAAATCAGTTGAGTAATCAACACTGATGTAGATGTCGACATCGACATTTTTTTGCTTTAATATTGAATCAATTTGCTCGTCAAACCATTTCTCACCATTGTATGCCGCGCACAATACTGCAACTCGACGCGCAATGGAACCAGTATAATCAGACATAAAATCTTATTCCAGAATCATTTTTGATGAATTAAAATCCAAAGTTTGCTTGATGCCCGAATAAATATCAACCATAGAATACTCGCCAAGTATAGATTTTAATTTTGCAGTATCTAGCTTGCTAACCAGAATATCACCCTCTCTTGCCGGCAATAATTTAACCTTCACTTTAGAACCAATAATTTCCTCAAATATTGAAATAACTTCCAATAATGAATATGATGAACCAGATGATATATTTAATATAGGAAATAATATGTCATCACGAGAAGAAATATGCAACAATATATCCACAAGATCATCAATATAGATAAATTCTCTAATCATTTTTCCGCAGTTGAATAAGTTTACATTCTTTCCAGACATTATTGAACCAATGAGCATAGCAATAAATCCTTGTCGTCCGTAAACATTTTGACCTGGACCATACGGATTTGAAACCCTTAAGATCTGAAGATTAATATTAGAATTTCTAGCCAAATACTCAAAATAATTTTCTGAAAAAACTTTTTGCAAGCCATAAAAACTTATTGGCTCCAAAGATGAATCTTCCGATATCGGAAATACAGCCTTATCCCCATAAACAGCAGCCGAAGAAATAAATATTATTTTATTCACATTATTTCTTTTACAAGAATCAAAAAACATTGAAATAAGCTTCAAATCAATAGATATTAATTGCTCATGATCTTTTATACTATCAGCGGGCACAGTGGTTGAGACCATATAAAAAACTGTATCAGATCCAGCAATAGCGCTATCTAATGCTTTGCAATCATGTAGCTCAGACATAATCCAAGAAATATTATTATGCATGTCATTTGGCTTTGAATTTCTGTCAAGAATAGTGACATTAAATTCTCTTTTAAACAAGCATTTAGCAAGACTACGGCCGATAAAACCGCATCCAATTATAGTAACAGACTTCATTTTTTTAAGTTATTAAAATAATTTTGAGTATAATTGCAAGCAATCCAGGAGACTATTTTGTTTTGGCAATAAGTTTGATTTTATTTTCGCCGATCTTACCAATTCAATACTTTTAATCATAGTTTGAGTAAGTTGAAAGTCCTCATCGAATAAAAATCCATTTATGTTTTCCTCGATTAATTCGGAATTTCCATCAACATTCCGCAGAATACAAGGCAGACCAAAAAATAATGCCTCAAGTGAAGCTCTCGAGGTACCTTCCGATTTACTAGGCAATACAAAAACATGGCCATTTTTCAGTATATCAAATGGACTTTTAAGCTCTCCATACACATTTACTCTTTGCTGCAAATTACAATTATTGACTTGAGTTTTAATAGCGCTCTCCAATGGCCCCGAACCAACAATATCTAAGTAAACATCTAACCCTTGATTAATCAATTCCGAAAAACTTTGCAAGAGTAAAAGAGGTTGTTTGCGTTTAGTCAAACTACCAACAAACACAAACCTTATACTATTCTTAGCCGATTCAAAATTTTCAAGGTTAAGATGCAAACAATCATAATTCCTTAATATGTGGCTCTCGTCTATAAAATTTCCAATTATAATAGGTTTTTTGAACACAAATGGTGAAATCTGTTTAAGCATATTCTTATTCATAACTACCACCTCGGTCATAAAATTAAGTGCCAAATTATGTATGACAGCACATATATAACCCAACAATCCATAATCATTTTTATAATTCTCAAAATGGTTAGCTCTCACGCTCGCACAGGTTTTAATTCCACCAATTTTTAAAACATTAAACATATCTGGCATGAAGCACATTGAAATACACAGCACATCAGATCCTTCAGATATTTTATGCATCAAGCGACGAAAATATAAATATTTTAAAAATAAGTTATCATTATTCAAATAAATCGCATTAACTCCACTATTAATATCATATTCTACCGATGCATTATCTGATTTAATATAAACCAAACTAACATCAAAATACTTTATCAAATTATTTGCGAGAGCTATCCCGCCAAGAACAGGTCCACTTTGCCGATCGGAAGGGAGCAAAATTATTACTTTTTTTTGTTTTGTCATATAAAACCATAAAAGGCTAGATCATTAACAACTGGGTCAGTAACAGATTTCAAAATAAGCATGATATTCAAAATAATAAGGACCAAATATCTCGTTATCATAAGAGGCTTTCTAAAACCAGAATTTAAATTATATTCATAAATCGTTGATATACTTTGCGCAATAATTACAGGATAAAGAGAAGTAATCACACTGCCAAATCTATTGCTAAATATTGCAATATCAGAAAAATAAATATAGACAAAAACACCAAAGACTTGAATATAAAATAATTTCATAGAATTTGTAGAATTTATACACTTTGTGTTAATATAGGAAAGCATTAAAACCATGATTTGCAATAGAATCGCACCATATGAATCTAGTTTTTGTGCATATCCAGCATCATCCCAATTCAAATATATATCCACTCGATCATCTAAATTCGATGCGATATCAATTATATACGAACCAAAAACAGACAACATCAGCATCAAAGTCAATAATATTTTAAAAGTATTTTTATTTGATGATTCTATAAACTCGTAAATCACTATAAACACAATAGAGCTTGCGTGCAAGCTAACAGCAATTAAGTACAAACTATATTTAAAAGGTTGTGGTTTATTCAGAGCGATGAAAATAAATGACATTGCTAAAGCAATCCTAAACTGTGACAAATCTCGAATAATATACAAATGCAAGAAATATATAGATGCCACAATCAATAAATTGACTTTAAATATTTTCGAAATGTTTCTTGCGGCGTAATAATTTAACACGACAAGAATGATCAGAATAAAATTGAAATGCAATCCAACCAAACCAAATAATTTCTCAAGAATAATATACCCAGAGTCAGGAATTAACTTTGCTCCGTTATCAAACGATTCTTTATATACAGCATAATCAACGCCATCAATCCGAGTAGCAAAAAATAATGCGATTAAAATATAATAAGTTCCAACAAATAGTTTTAACCATTTTCTTTGACGAACATCAATTCGAAGGAAAAACAAAAGGATATATGAAACAACTGGGAACAGTACGAAAATATAGTAAAACATTAGACGGTTACAAACTCGAAGTACAAAACAAGGCGGATTCAAGCACGAAGTGCAACACGGTTTATCTAGCGTTAAACACCTCGTGGGGTGTTTTGAACCCCAGCCACTTTCTGGGAGTGTGATCGATTCTATTCTGAATCATGGTCAAGTCTTCATCGCCCACGGTCTTCATGCGTCGCTTCTTAGCAATGTATTGGCGCGATAGACCGTTGAACTTCTCATAGCCGTCGAGTTGCCAACTGCAATACGGATCGCAATGTTGATCTACACACGTAGAGTACTATTATCCATGCGTATTGTTCATTCGTATCACATTTTTTTTGTTTTCTTGAAAATCATTCCGATTAAGGATCGGTCTGTATAACCCCCGCCGTAGCGTAAGTTGATGCGTGAATATTCACAAGCCGAAACCGCCGCTGAATGCGTTGCCGATTTCTCGCCCTTTTGACCCCGTTGGGCCGGTTTTCGGGCCTTGGCCCGCGCTGCAGGCGCACTCATGCCTGCAGCCCCTGCAATATTCGCTTGCGCACCATCCACAAGTTCGATGCGCAAACATTACCAGCAGCTGGCTGGTGTTCTTAGCCAATTCCCGATAACGCACCTTGCGATGGCCAAACTGGCACATGATCACCCGAAACGGGTGTTCGACCTTGGCACGGATGCTGGCCTTGAGCTTTTCCAACTGCTCATTGAGCGCATTGACCGGTTTGCTCTTGTCCAAGGCCATGCGCTGGCCCGGCATCATGGCAATTTGCCAGTCCACCTCGGGGTGCTGGGCCTGCACTTCACGCTTGTGAACGCCCCGGTAGCCCGAGTCAGCAAAGACCACTTCTTCCTGGCCATGCAACAAGGCTGCTGCTTGCGTAACGTCATGAGCATTGGCTGCGGTGGTCGTGACTGTATGCACCAGGCCCGAGTCAGCGTCCACGCCGATGTCCGCCTTCATGCCAAAGTGCCACTGATTGCCCTTTTTGGTCTGGTGCATCTCCGGGTAGCGTTCACCCTTGTCGTTCTTGGTCGAGCTGGGCGCAGAGATCAGCGTGGCATCCACCACGGTGCCAGTCTTGAGCATCAGGCCAAGGTCAATCAGTTTGGCGTTGACGGCAGCCAGTATTTGCTGACCCAAACCGTGCTCTTCAAGCAGATGACGGAAACGCAGGATGGTGCTCTCATCGGGCAAGCGGGTGATGCCCGCATCCAGGTGTGCAAACTCGCGGTACAGCGGGATGTCGTGCAGCGCCTCTTCCATGGATGGGTCCGAGTGCCCAAAGAACTGTTGCAGCAGGTGAATGCGCAGCATCACCTCTGTGGCAAACGGTGGCCGCCCCGTCTTGCCCGCCGGCGCATGCGGTGCGATCAGCGCCAACAATTCGGTCCACGGAATTACCAGATTCATCTCATCGAGAAACTCACGCTTGCGCGTGCGCTTGGTGACCAGCTCGAATCCGGTGTGGGCAAGGCTCATTTTTTCCATGGCTCAACTGTCTTAAATCAGACCGTCACTGGGCTGACTTTTACAGACCTTCCTTAATTAGCATATTATCAATGTATCCATATTTATCAATAGATTTTAGCTCGTCAACATATGATCTGGCATTCTCGATGTGCTTATCTCGGAGTAAATCATTATGCAAATAATTTTTTAACTCTTCTCCTTTGGCTTTCACTGTAGTAGATCCGCACACATAGCCTCTTTCGCCGCCAATAAGGGCTTTATATCCACTATTATTTTTTGTAACAAAAACGGGTACACCCATTGTAAATGCATCAATAACGGCATTAGGAGCTGCTTCAGAATGCGAACTTGCGATCATTAAATATGCATTTTTTAAATAGTAATTCGGATTATTTATCCATCCAGTAATATGAACTCTATCGGCAATTTCTTTTTCTAGAATATAGTTCTCAATCTCAGCTCTCAGCCCTCCATCACCAACGATTATTAATTTATATCTACTTACCAACTTACTTTCATAATAAACTTGAATCAACTCTAACGGATCTTTTACGGAAACAAGTCTCCCAATAAAAACGATATATTTTTCAGCATCTCTATAACTTGAAACTGGAATTACCGACTGATATAAGTTTTGCAAAATCTTTGTTTTTGGTTTTATTACAGACCATATGCCTTCTCTTATCAGTGCATTTGATACAAAAATTGTAGAAATTTTTCTCGTTTTCAGCATAAAATTTAACATCATTTTCTTGGCGCCAGAATATTTATAATGTATATCACTATGAAATACTTGCTTAAATTTTATATCAGCCAACCATCCAATCATACCTGCATATTCCATTACACATATATTAATTGGATGTTCGGCTCTGTCTATTTTCTTGACTTCGTACGCCTGCTTAATTATTCGAATAAATTTCGGAAATCTATTACTAATAATTTTATGAGGAACATCAATCTCTATTGTAATTTTTTTATCGCTAAGGATAATTATTTCAACGCTGTAGCCCATATCTCGTAAAATTTTTGCATGTTGCAAAGTAATAATCTGTGCACCGCCTTCACCAAGATCACTAATATAGAATTTAACCTTTTGCATTTCTTATTCTCCAAATAAATCGCCTCAAATAAAATTGCATTCCGTAAATAATTTCAAGCACATTACGCTTCCTCTTAATACTTATAATTTCAGCAGGATCAACTATCTTATCTTTATAGATTTCGATTGCGTCTTTGAGATTTTCAAAGTCCACTTCGCTCATTTCGTTTGGATGAAAGCAAATTGTCCACACTCCATTACTCTTATCTTCAAACTTCCACAATTGCTGTGGCAGCCAATTTAATCCATATGCGCAATATGGAGTAAATGCCATACCGTCAGATATCCATTTTATTTCCGTGCATTCATTCAATATCTTGCATGTATTCTCATCGAATGAATGAGCTGGAGCAACAAAAAACTTAGGCAATATCTTTTCTAACTTGAATTTATTAATTGCTCGAATAATTTTATTTCTTTGAATTGAATACTCAACACCGGCAAACTCACCGTAATTATTTACAGGTACAAGAGAAGCACTTTTATTAATATTGAGCTCATGCGTACATCCATGCAATGCTATACTCCACCCCAAGTCTTGCCATTCTCGCATTCTCCCCCAAAATCCATTATTTATTTTATCTACTTTTAATGACTTATCCTCATTAAATGGAATCACAGCGACTATCGGTTTAATGAAATATGTTTTGCATATTGATTCAAATTTCGACCACTTTTCATGATTCATATACTCACTTGCATCATCAGCTCGGATAATATACTGTGCAGCCATTTTTATACTTTCTTTAGTACATTGAAATCTCTTGATTCCCCACTTACATTAAATTTTTCTACAATTTTCACTCCGGAAATATCACTTAAATCATGAAAATATTTGTATCCCTTATCCTTATCCTTCACAATATCCAATACAAGTATTCCATTATTTGGAATTAAATCCATTATTAATTTCTCTGCTTTCTCATCATCTAATTCATGCATAAAATTTAGGCAAAACACAACATCACTCTTTTTACTTATTTCTCTAATTCCATCATACTTATCCAAGTATGATATTTTGGCTTTATTAAGATTCGCGAGAATCTTTGCTGCACTTAATACCTCCGCGGATATATCGTACCCGAATGTTCTAGAATGTTCATTTTTCCTAGCCACCTCCAAACCCAAATACCCCAATCCACATGCATAATCTACGATTATTTCCGCCTTATATTTATTCATTATGTAATTAACAACATTCTTTCTGTAAGTTCTTAAACTTGGAACTGCATGAATATGCCATCTATCAAATTTGTATTTTTTAAATAACGAATACGCAACCATACGCTCGAATAAAATTCCAATCAAAGTGCCCGGTTTTCGTTTAAATAAATTTTTAAGGTTTGGCAATTTAGTCTCCAATGTAAACTTTAACATTTGAATTAAATATTTTCATATACTCGATGTCTGTTTTTTTATTTCTTTTCGTTGTATATGAATATACTTTTTTACCCTTTTGATTCCATTGATTTAGCATTGTCGAATAGCAACCTACGGCATATTCGTATCTATGCTCGTAACTATCTTTGTTTTTATCTATTTTAACTATCATTTCATCATCCAACTGATTTATTTGATATTGATAAGAAGGATGAATTGATAATCCCCAATTCTGAATTTCGAAATACTTTATACAACTCTCTACCCATTCTATAACTTCCGCCACATTATTGTACGTCGGAAGTATCAAAATGCATTTGCTTTTAATTTTTGGTTTTTGATTATTTGGTATGTTTTCGCATATTATCAATTCATTGTTATCATCATGATACATAACCTCACCTGGGAACTCATAGTTTTCAATAATTTTTCCAGCCCTGAATGTACATTTCAGTTTTACTCCTCTTTCAAATGCTGCACATACAAATGCACGCTGATGTATATTAACTCCTTCTTCCACATATATTTCATTAGGGAAATTTAATTTTTCAAATTTTTTTTTCAAATATTTAAATTTTTTTCTATATAAATCTTCAATGCATTTTGCAGGGAAAGCGGCCTTAATGAACTCAATCACCCCCTGAATCGTCCATTTATATTTTTCCTCTATTTTAATAATTGGAAGATTTATTTTGCTAACCACATCTTCTCGACACGTAGAAACCACAAAAACAGCTTTATATGATATACTTTCATTCGCGTATTTTGCTTCGTAGAATTTTCCAGTTTCTTTTATTAAGAAATTAATGTTTTGCATCAATTCAGAAATAAACATAATAACTTGGGCTATTTTTTTACTTCCATCAAAACAATGTATACTTAAATTTTTGTAATAAACATCCCATTTTATATCATACATAGCATTTGTTTCATTGTAAATTTTATTCATTAGGCTAATGCTTATTTGCTTTTTTTGATGCCAACAGTATGTTCGGCCATATCTTAACAACTGGAGATATTTATTCACTTACGCTAGAAAAGTTATGCACAACTATCGCTGAAGCGACCGTTGTCGGTTGAAATTTATTGGTGAAGACGTCATTGTGCATTTTTGCGACTAGTTTGGGTGAGTTCCGTCTCACTCTCGTTGCTTTTGCCCATTTGTGCGCATTTATGACTGTGCCCCAACGTCCTACAGTTGTTTATATATCAACTACAGATAGGGGAAGTGCAAACAACATCATCAAGTAGGTCTTATTCTTGATCATGCCGCGGTACCTGACCTTAACGTAGCCAAACTGCTTCTTTTTGACCTGGAACTGGTGTACTACCTTGACGTGGATGCTGACCTTAATCATCTACCGATTATCCCAAACGGCCCTTATTAGGTTGCTCTTGTCAACCTAGGATGTCAACTTGTTTGAACTAACGGGCATGATAAATTGATGACGGCAAAAGAGATGACTAGAAAAACCCTGTTTGAATTCACTGATGGCTACCTCTTTAGCACTTGGAGCATATTGGCTCTGGCTATAACAGCGCTCACCAATTAGATACCAACGTACGCCTAAGCTCTTAAGGATCTCTATTGCACGTTGTTGTACAGCATGCCCCAAAGGCTTGTCAAACAGACTTCTATCATAGGCACCGATAGAATACACGCCTTCGTCGCGCGTGAATCGGAAGTATCCAGCCCCAACCAGACGCTGATCTGCGGGATTGCGTAATTTGACCAAAAATGCTTCACGAGCGCAAATCGCTCTCCACAGTAGTTCCCACGTGTTATCGGAACGTGTTGAGCGTCCAGCTACTTGCTTGTGCAATTGCTTGAATTCATCCCATGCTTGTGCATTGGCGTTCTCTGCATCCATTACTGAAACTTGCCAAGTCTTCACTGCAATATTAATGAGTGGTCGATAGCTTTTTCTAAACGTTGAACGGATGCTGGCCAAGTCACGACTTAAATCGACAAATAGATCATGCCGTGTCTGAATAGTCGCACCGACACTCATTAATAGTTGATGCCACTCGCTACAAGATGTTATTTTGTCTGTAAGAGGCCAATTAGGTTGCTCAGTATACAACTGGTCTAATGACAAGTCGCAGACTAACTGTTGCAAAACATTCAAGATTCGGGTGCATATTTTTTTGATTGTCCGCGGAGACAGTACGGGAACGAACATGGGTGCAGTTACTACGCCTCCCATAGAGCCGAGCTTCCAACGCTGTCCTATTTGCTCTAGACTCAACGGCAACAAGCCAACAGCTCGACCGTCAGAACGTAAAATTAGGCTTAGATCATAAAATTTACGCCCCGAACTTTCAAGATAGGTTTGTGAAAAAAGTAGCGTGGTACGATGTGCAGACACAGCTTGATATCGAAGTTGCAACCAAACTTCACTCCATGCTTCAGGTGTATCCACATAAAAGCTTGCATCTAGCTCATGTTTCGCTATAACATTTTTAAAAATATTAATAATTTCTTTTTCTTGCATCTGAATTTCTACTAATTTTTAATCTTTGTCACATGGTAGAACGCCATGAAAATTGAAATTCATCTTACTGAATAATTCAATTTCTCATCAATAATTTATGATCAATTAATTTATCTACAATTGGAGTTAATTCCCAGAAAGGCACTTGGATCAAATTAGCAATTTCAAGTAACGAGTGATCGCCATCGCAATATGAGATAAGGTTCATCATTATGCGAACCTGTTCCCCGGACTCCTTGTTACTGAGCGATGGATACAACCCCCTCTTCCCCAATTGTGGTTCGCATGAGACGGTAACTTTTGGATAGAAGTTTTTTTCAAATATTTCTAGACAACGCTGCATTGCATTGAATCCTCCCTCCAAACCTTGAGCCGTTACCACATCAAAATTGTCCAAAGATGTATGATATTCAGGATATTCCCCATATTTAGATCGTGTAATACTTGCTATTTTTAGGTCAATCCCGGGTGCACAATATTGTCTTTCATCACTTCCACGATTCAACCAACTGTATTTTTTATAATTTGGATCAATATGATGTAACACGTGCTGAGCAACCTCATCGGCTAAACCATCACCTGCACGCGAAGGTATATAAGAATAACATCGCTCATCTCCAATGCAAGTTATAACATATCCTCCAATCACACGCTGTTTTAGATGTTCCAAATGTCTGCTCAGATATACAATTGATCCTATTGTTTCTGGTATAAATACAATTCTATATGTATAACGACGTTTCTGGAGACTCTGCAACCATTTTGCAATTCCAATAGTAACAACCGGACCTGATAATTCATTATTTGCCATTGATGGATGACAAATATAAGTTGAAATCAATATCTCGTCATCAGTTTCACCCTTGATAATTAACTCGGAATAATTTAATACTCCAGGCTTTAAATCGCTATCAATGACCGCCCGATATAACCCTGGAGTCAAAGACATTCTTTGATTGTGCGTAACACAAAAACCCCACTGCCGATTGTAATAGGATGTAACATATGGTATTGCGTTTGGTTGATTAGGAATTGAGTGTAGATGCTCATTCAACTGATCAAGATCCAAAAATTCATTCACTGGCTCCGAATATCCTACGACATGAAGATTTTGCAACTTAAAATCAATAACACGAACATCTTTCGCGTCTAACACATAGGCGTCTCTAATTGTCCATTCATCTGGAACAGTCCAATCAAAAACTTTAGTACCCGAAGGAACCTCAATGATTTCCATTTCCGGCAGAAGTTTTTGTATATACGTTAATGTTTGACGGACGCCCGGTCCTGTCAGACTTCTACAAATCGGATATAGATCTTTGGCCCAGCCTAGCAGTATTTCTCCTTGACTTTTATCCATATTTAATTTCCAATTTTTCCCGCATTCTATTAATGTTTTCTAAATTTCTTTTGTCGTGAACTGTATAAGGCTTCATTGGTCAAAATTACTTTTGTTGGAACTTTATATTTTAGAAGCTTAGACAAACAGACTTGTCGAATTTTTTTCTTGATACTTTCTAAATTTTCGGGTTCATTAAGAAGAACTTTTGCTACAACAATATTTCCTAATAAATTATGCTTTTCCCCATAAACTGCCACATCTTGCACGTTATCCAATCCGAGAATCACATCTTCTACTTCCGCGGGATAAACCTTTTGTCCAGCGACATTAATCAGGTCAGTTACGCGACCAATTATGCGGAAATAATCGCCATCAACTTCCACTTGATCCTGTGTATTGAACCAGCCGTCCGCATCGAACTCGGAAGGCGCGTTCAGGTAACCGACCATCGCATACTGCGACTTTATCCACAGCACGCCGTCAACCACCTTGGTCTGGAAGCCCTCACCGCCGACACGCACCCACAGCGAGCCATCTTCACGCGACTGCGAACGCAGCACGCCGACTTCGGAAAGCCCGTAAGTCTGCAGCAGATCCACACCCGGGAACTGCGCACGCACGCGGTCCAGCGTCGATTGCGGCATCACTTCCGTACCGTAGGTGATGCGCTTCAGCGACGACAGGTCGTATTTGCTTTGCAGGTGCGACGCCATCATCAGCGTCAGGAACGACGGCGTAGCCGGCAACAGCTCCACCTTGTACTTCTCAATCGCCGCGCAGATATTGGCCACCGATCGCTCGGCTACAGTCACCACGGTGCCGAGGCTCGACGTAATCGCCAGAATCGTATTGATGCCGCCGAAGTGGTCGATCATCAGGAACGGGATGGCAACCACCGGGGCACGCTGCTTGCGGAACTTCTCCGCCACCTGATTGAAGTCGTGCAGGATGCCTTTCGGCTTGCCCGTCGAGCCGGACGAGAACAGCACCATGCCCGGTGTACCGCGCTGGCGGAATTCGTTGAGCAGCGCGTTATTGCTCTTCAAACCGCGATGGGTGATGGTCGCATCGCGGCCAGCATCGTCAAACTCCACGTACCACTCGCAGCCGGAGACGGCCAGCGCCACCGACTCTTCCACCACCGACGTGCGCGTCAGCGGAATTACGATGCTGCCGTTGCGGCCCAGCGCCATGATCATGCAGAACACTTCCGGCGAATAATCGCCCAGCACCACCACGGTGTCGCCGCGCTGGATGCCGGCGCCTTGCACGCGCTGGTAGAAATCATCGATCGATGCGACAACGCCGCCGTAGCTGACTTCACGGCCCTCGTGGATGAAGGCGATGCGCTCGGGCGCGGTCTGGAATCTTTCAATCAGCCATTCCATATTCAGGCTCCCAGGTCGTTGAGCACCAGCTTAATCAGTTTGTAGGACGTGATATTGCCCGCATCTTCGTCGGGGATGGTCACCTTGAATTCCTCTTCCAGCGCGAGCACCAGATTCATATGGCGCAGCGAGTCCCAGCTTGGCACGTTGTCCATGCTGGAGTCTTCGTTGATGGTGGAAGGATCCACGTTCAACATGGTGGCCATTACTTGTTTCAGTGCGTCTTCATCCAACATAAGTCATCTCTATCCAGGGATTAGGGGGTGCGGTGAAATCGGCTGCGGCCATTCCATAGTACCGCGCGCCCTCGCTCTCTTTGATCATTGGCATGCCCAGGCGGTCGTAGAAATCGGCTACCTGTGCATTCTTTGCGCTTGGTAGGTATGCCGCACGCAGTTCGGTGCAGCCGCGCTGCACGGCGTCGGCGACGATGCGCGGCCAGATGCCAGTTTCGACGCCGCGGCCGATCACGCGGCAGCTCATGAGAAAGTTCTCGACAATGGCGGTCTTGCCTTCATAGCGCATCACGGCCACGCCGGTCAGGCCCGCGTTGCCGAATTTGTCGCTGACCACCAGCGAGTAGACAGCGTGCGTGTCACTGCCCATTATCTGCTCGATCTCGGCCACGCTGTAGCGAGTGGTGGTGAGGTTGAACTGGTTGGACTTTTGCGACAGTTCGCTGATGCGGCCAGCGCTGGCGCGGGCGTTGCGAGTCAGTTCGACCTTCAGCTCCAGCGATGCGAGGTATTCTTCCTGTGTCTCGAATTGGGCTTTCAGTTCTTCGGCGCCGGCGCGCTGGCGGTATTGTTCGGTTTTGCCTTTGCTGTCGGCCGCGATGCCGCCGGCCAGGAACAGCGATTTGATCTCGGCCACCACACGCGGGTAGTCGGACAGCGTGGACGGCACCTGCACGGTTTTCACCATCGGCAGCTGCTGGCGCACGGCTTCGCATTCGAACGAGGAATCGTCGAGGAAGATGAAGCTGTCCAAGCCTAGGTTCAGTTCTTGCGCCAAGGCGCGCAGGTTGGATGGTTTATCTTCCCAGTTCACTTTCCTGGCGACGATCTGCGATTCCTTCAGCACCATGTCCGGGTGCTTTTGCAGAACTTCTTCGACGTCGGCCGGGTTGTTCTTGGTGACCAGCGCCAGCAGGATGCCCTGGCGTTCCAGCGCGGCGAATTCCTGCTGCATACGCCAGAAGATGTTGCCTGGGTAGTCGTAGGGACCGAGCTTGATGCCGTTCAGCAAATCCTCGCCAATCACGCCTCCCCACAGAGTGTTGTCGCAATCGAGCGCCAGCACTTTGTAGAAGTGGGCGCCGAAGCCGCGTGCAGCGGCGGCGATGCGGCGTGCCAGTTCGTTCATGTAGACGCCGGTGTACGGGGCTTTGCTGCGGAAGTAGAAGCGCGTATCGAAGGCCGCGTTCTGGCCGACCGTGCGCACGATGTCTTCGGTATCCAGCACGCGAATGTTCGCAAACGCCGCCGCTTCGTCGCGCAGCACTGCGTTGAAGCGGGCCATTACGATGGCGACGGCGTCCTGTCTGCTCGCATCGGCAGCGACACCCATGCGATGGAAGGTGCCGAGGTAAATCGCCGGCACCGTGCGCGCTTTGTCGAACACCATGCGGTAGCGTTGCCGCAGCTCTGCTTCCTTCGCATCGATGACGGAGAGATCCAGACTTTCCAATTGCGCTTCAAACGATGGAAGCAGGTTATCGAAAAACGGGAGCAGCACGATCTGCTCCACTCCGGCTTGCGCGAACAGGTCGATGTCGCCGATAGGATCGTCGTAGTTGCCAGCCACCAAATCGATCTTCGCGCCGTTAAGCAACCCGTGCTTGCGAAGGTAGATGTTCAGCAGGTCCACCGTAGCGGAGGACGAAACACCGATCTTGATGGTGCGCGGCTGCGGCTCATTTTCTAGCGCAGTTATGGCCTGCGTGAGCTGCAGCAGCGTGCTTTCTGTCTTTCCCAGCAACGCCAGCGCGGATGCACGTGTATCCACCGTCTCACTCATCTAATTGTCCTCCCACCGTTGACGGCAATGGTGTCGCCGGTGATAAATCTGGCGTCGTCGGACACCAGGTAAGCCACGGCAGCAGCCACATCGGACGGCTTAGCAAGGCGACGCAACGGTGTCTGACGAGCAATCATCAACTGCACCTTTTCCGGTACATCGCCGATCAGCGTGGTCTCGCACATCCCTGGGGACACGCAGTTAACGGTGATACCCTGCGGCCCCAGTTCAGCAGCCATGTAATTGGAAAACACTTGCAACGCTCCCTTGGCCATCGCATAACCAGTCCACGTGACGGATGGCGGACCATCCAGCACCTCTGAAGTGATGTTCACTATGCGGCCCCATTTACGACTCGCCATATCCGGCGTCACCACGCTGGTCATCAGGAACGCGCCTTTGACCTGCACATCCATCTGCTGCTGCACATCATCCCAGCAGGTCGCGCTGAACGGCTTCGGATTGATGCGCGGCGAGGCGTTATTCACCAGCACACTGACCGCGCCAAACGCCTTCACCGCCGCCGCAAACAGCGCCTGCGCGCCCGCCTCGGTCGCGATATCCGCCTGCACCGCCAACGCACGGCCTTTGCCATTGCCCGCCTTCGCATTAATACCTGCGACGATCTGCGCCGCACGATCTGCCTGGCCGCGATAGTTCACCACCACGTCAAAACCATCTTCTGCCAGCCTCTGGCAAATCGCCTTGCCAATGCCGCCGGCGCCACCGGACACAATCGCCACACGCGGACGCGCATCCACCGCCGGTTTGGCCTCCGGTTCCGCCGCCATCAGCACCTTAACCTTGCCCACGCCAGTCAAGATCAACTGCTGGTTCTGATTAACGATCCTGGTATCAAGCTCCAGAAGGCGCTCGCGCTCATGCTTCTTGACTACCATTGCACTGATAGTCAGTACATCACCCAACCGCACCGGCAGCAGAAACTCCATATTCTGCGACACCCACAGGGCGCCCGTTCCCGGCAGCTTGGTACCAATCACCGTCGAGATAAACGAAGCACCCAGCATGCCGTGTACCACGATATCCTTGAACGATGTAGTCTCCGCATACGCACGATCCACATGCAGTGGATTATCGTCGCCCGTCATGTCGACAAATTTTCGGACGTCCGCCTCTGTAATATGCTTTGTCAGCGTCTGCGTCTCGCCGACCTGAATCGCTTCAAAGTCCTTGAACATCATGTAGCCTTCCGCACCGGCATATGCCAGCGCCACACAGAAGCACTAAAGTTAAAGCCTGCACCGACTGCGGCAAGTACTACCAGTTGGCCATCCTTCATCAAACCCTTGGACACCGCCTCGCTCAACGCGATACCCACCGACGCCGCGCCGGTATTACCGATCTCCTGCACATTGGTGAAGGTTTTCTCCATGCCGTAGCCCATCTTGCGCACCACGTACTCGATCATGTTCAGGTTCGCCTGATGAAACACTAGGAACTCCACTTCTTTCGGATCGATCCCGCTCTTTGCGCATGCCTTACGTATCACCGTCGGCAGGTGAGTAATGGCCTGCTTCCACGTGGCAATGCCGTTCATCTCCATGTAGTCCACCGATGGATCCCATGCGCGGTCCTTGGAGCCGAAGCTGGAACCTCCGCCGCGCATACGCACCGCTTCAAAGTTCGAACTGTCGGTATGGAAGGCAGACGCCATGATGCCCTTGCCTTTTCCGGTATGGGTCAGAACCGCAGCGCCGGCGCCATCGCTCATGTAGATCGCCGAGCTGACGTCAGCGCGATTGATGTAGCGCGAATTCAGTTCCACGCCGATCACCAGAGCATTGCGCACCGTCGGATCAACCAGCATGCGGTCCGACGCCACCGTCAGGCCGGTCACGAAGCCGGCGCAATTGGCTTGCACATCAAAGATCTGCGCATGCGGCGCCTTCAACAGCGACTGGACCTTGGCCGACACCGGCGGAAAAATATAATCACCCGAGAAAGTACACACCACAATGAGGTCCACTTCATCAGCTGGAATGCCCGCCATATCGAGCGCGTTCTGCGCCGCCTTGGCTGCAAAGTCCG
>JACCEA012104980.1_pt1 | contig 19653 bp, 20 predicted proteins | sample 7449851 | NCBI WGS metagenome assembly JACCEA01 (sample SAMN15323453, study PRJNA562643) | freshwater metagenome | isolation source: river surface water | place: USA:Blue River Watershed | collected 2017-08-18
GCCTGTAAGGATCATATTCATTTTTGTGATACGAGCATTTTTTGTTATTTCACTGCCGTATATTGTTTCTTTTCTTAATATTTCTAAATTGCGCTGATTGATTGGCATTTTATTGTGGATGTGCCTAAAAGACTCGATTAACATGCCGCCTGTACCACAGAATGGATCATAAACAGTTTCACCAAATCTTGGATTTACAAGCTTAACAAGAGTTTTTACTATATGTCTTGGAGTAAAATACTCTCCTAAATCTTTGTTTTGTTTTGCTAAATATGCTTTTAAAAAATACTCAAAAGCATCACCTTTTATATCTGAATTTGTAACAACCAAAGAAAGAGGATCAAGATCATTAATAATCCGTTTTAATGTTTTTGGATTCTTTAGCTGTAAGGATGCAAATATATCTTCGCTATATTCTTTTTGAAAGTATTTTAAAACAGTATCATTTACATAAGACAATAATTCGTCTCCGTCTTTATTTCTAAAGTAATCCCACCTGTACTCTTTTTTGATACGTAATTTTAGACCCGCCTGCTCTCTTGCCTCTTCTTCTTCGCTAAAAATTTTAAGAAATAGAATATTACAAAATTCACTAAAACGTTCTATACCAGCCTGCAACCCTTCTTTACGTAACTCTTTGTTCGCTCCTGAAAATACTTGTATAAGTTCCTTACGAGATTTTATAACTTGTTTACCGATTGTATTATATTCGTGACTATGCAAGTACTGCAACGCCAGTGTTTCGGAAATAAATTGATCAATCTCCTCGCCATTTAGCATTAATGGCTTCAGAGATCTTAAATGTAATGTTTTAATTGTACTGCCATCACTTGCATAAGCTATCGGAGCTTTGAATTCTTCTGCATATCTTTTAGCTTGATCTAATGCTAAATTTAAATCTTTCCCCCTCCGTTTTGCTTCTATTACAATTAATGGAGTTTCCCTTGATGTAGGTTTTAACAAATAATCTGCTCGACCAGCATCGGATTGCCTTTCAGCAAATACATTTCGATCAATGCCAGATAGTTTCCATCCTTTGTTTTTTAGGGCTTCATCTATCTCCATTCGGATGTCGGCTTCTGATAACATACTAGATACACTTTTTAAACAATATGACTTTCTATTTAATATATTTGAAAAGCAAAAGAAAACTTAAAGTTAAATCATTTGTAGCTATATATTGGTATATTGTGATATTTTTGTTATATAAGATAATTACTTGCTGTCAAGGGATAGTTACTTTATTTTAATATATTATTAGTTATTATAAACTGTCCATTCTAAATTAGTCAAATAGTGTGTATTGTAAATATAGATGATTGTATTCAAAAAATCACAAAATTTCCTAAATTACCTTAATTAAAGTGTCAAAAATTGCTTTATTAGCTACTGACTCAGTACTCAAGCTTGCTGTTTTAATAACCTCTATAGCTAATTCATTAAATAAATTCTTAAATATTTCTTGGTTGCCTTGATGCTTCTCAAGAACAATACCAGATTGATTAATTTCATTAGGCGTTAATTCAAAAACTGGCTTATTATATTTTTGTGAAATTAACATTAAAGAATTAAAATCAGGAATATTTACTAAATTATAAGGTTTTTTGCTAGAGGTTGATTTTAAAAATAAATCTTCATCAATAACCATTTTTTTACTTTGTAATTCTTTTGCTAAAATATCTTTAGAAGCACTTTGTATTCTGTCAATCCACTCTTGGGCGGCTTTGACTTTGTCCTGCGTAGAATTTTTATGCGGTCTATACTTTTGACATATAATCCCTATCATTTTTGGATTTTCTTTTGGTAAGTAATTAGGAACTTCTGGTGCACGATATTTTGCAAAATCATCTGACCATAGCGGTAATTGTCTTGCAAGATATTCAATAGCTTGAAAACAAAAAAATTCAGGATAGGTTGGAACAATAAAGTAGTCGCTACCCATTAAAATGGAACGATTAAATGCACCAGAGCTAGGACTCATATCTACCAATACTACATCAAAGCTAAACCTACGTGCGGTTTCCCGAATCATTGCATTGAAAAGCCCAACAAATTTCATAGCATGTGCATTATATTTGTTATCAGATGCTAGACCTACTGCACAATAAACATCTAAATCAGTTAATTCTAAGTTTCCAGCAGCCAACTTAAGATTTTCGTGTAGAGTGTTAGTTGGTTGTACCGCTTTAATCTGAGATGATACCTCATTAAGATTAGGGTTAACTATATGTTTAATAGCATTATAAACATCGTCATTATTTTTCTGTTGATAAAAAGAGTCTAATTTTAGTTGACTATCTAAACCTAAGCAATAAGCTGTTAAATTACATTGAGGGTCGGCATCAACAACAAGTGTTTTTAATCCTAATTCTGCTAGAGCCCACCCTAAATTAAAAGTTGTAGTAGTTTTACTAACTCCGCCTTTATGATTAAAAAGAGATATTACTTTAGTCATGGTAAATATTACTTTAAATATATATAGTTAAAATATAGAACAGAAAATACTTGTTGTAAAGAATATTTATTACTTGCTGTCAAGGGATAGTTACCATATTTAATCATTTAACTAAATTCAAGCTGTGATTTAATTTAATTGTTACAATTTTATCCTAACGCTAGACGCTATTGGTCTGATTTAAAGAAACAGTTGGCTGAACAAGAGGGGTTTATTCAGTTGTACGATTTTTTCGTACAACTGAAATTACAAGCAGCCGATGGTAAAAAATATTGTTACAATTTTATCTTGAATATGTTAATATCATTACATTTGATTAAATATAAAAACATATGCTTGACAAGCTAAAAAAAATTGCTTCAAATATTACAAAAGTATTTAAAACCGACGGAGTATATACACAATTTAATTTAAATCCAAATTCAATTGTAAATACTTATGAGCACCCAGTTGGGACATTAGCAAGGGAAACCCTAGAAAACATATATCGAAGTAACGGAATAGGTAAACGTATAGTTGATTCCCTAGTAGAGGATGCTATGAGATCGTTTATTGATTGCGATAAGGATTTACTAAAAGAACTAGAACGTATTGGTACTAAATCAGCAATTGAAAAAGCTGGCAAATTTAGTAGGCTTTTTGGCGGTGCATTATTGGTAATGATGGTGGACGACGGACAACCACTGGATAAACCATTGCGTCTAGATAGGCAAAATGGTATATCAGCAATCTATAAAATACATAGCTTGCAAGTATTTGATAGACATCAAGTTACGTTTACTCAAGAAGACTTAAATACTGATCTATTTTCACCTTATTTTTTGATGCCTGAGGTATATAATATCCATATTGATGGCAACGCACACCAAAGTTTACAAACTCAACAAACAAATAGCATCAGAATACATAGATCAAGATGTCAACTGTTTTTAGGCGAACAAACCACTAATAGAGTTAAATTAAACAATCAAGGTTGGGGCGAATCGTGTCTCACTAAAGTATACGTAGCCTTGATGAATTACTTAGAAAGTCAGGATTGTACTGTGACTGTTCAACGTGATTTCGTGCAGGTAGTAGTCAAAATCAAAGATTTAATTGATACAATCTCTAACGAAGATGGCAAAGCTGCATTAAATAATCGTATGTCTAGTTTAAATATACTTCGCTCTCTAGGGCTAAAAAATATGATCGTAGTAGATGCAGAAGGGGAAGATTACACTAAACATTCAAGTTCTATGAGTGGATTCTCAGAAGCAACAGACAGGATAGCGGAATTTTTAGCTGCATGTGCTGGAATGCCTATCTCAAGACTGTTTGGACGTTCTCCTGCCGGGCTTAGTTCAACAGGAGCATACGAGATGCAAGGCTGGTACGATAGTGTACGCAGTTGGCGTAATGACCATGCTAAATCGTGTATTGACTGGATTATCGACATCGCTTCAGCACAGCAAACATGGAAAAATTGTCCAGCAAATTTAGAATGGGAATTCCCAAGTCTTACTGCTCCATCTGAAAAAGAACAAGCTGAAATACGCAGAATATACGCAGAAATAGATTGGGGGTATGCAGATCGTGGTGCTATCGATCTTGCTTCAGCATATCAAGAGCGTTTTGGTACTGGTAAGTTCCACGAAAATATCAAAATTGATATTTTAAATAATGAGCAACCGCTTCTTGATGAAGATAATGCAGATCTAGCAATCGATAAGGAAGAGCAAAAACTAAAAGAACAAGCAAAGCAAGAAGAAAAAACTACCAAAATTGTAGATGCTTTATACGCAAAGGTGGCTAATTGATGATTGACACTTACGCATTTACAAAACTATTAGAGACTGTAGAAATACTAATCAATAGAATTAAAAGTGTAAAATATATCACATTCATAGAGTTTAAAGATTCTAAAATTATCATTACTTTCTCTGATAATACCACGCATGTAATAGACTTGCCTATTAATGAGCAGCAAAAACAAAATATAGATATTACACTGCTTCAATCTAATATTACAGATGTAATACAAAAAGACCTACAGTTACAGCTAACGGATTTAAAAAATACAATGATTGCTAATATCCCGCTTCCTATTCAAGGAGAACAAGGAGAAAAAGGGGCAGATGCGGATGAGCAACGCATTATAGAAGCTGTTATTCACGCATTGGAATGTAAAATTCAGGAATTGATCCCCGCACCTATTAAGGGTAAAGATGGAGAAGACGGCAAGGATGCAGATGCAGAAGCGATTAAATCTAAAGTGCTTGCTGATGTTAAAACTGAATTAGAGAATATCGAATCTGATATTACTAGTAAATTGCAGCAAGAATTTATAGAGCTAAAACAATCAATACAAGTACCTCAAGACGGCAAAGACGGCAAAGACGCAGACGAGCAAACAATTATTGAAATATTGAGTAAAAAGCTTCAAGATTTAATCGATATTGCTAATCAAGAATTAAGACAAAAACTCCAAGAAATTCAAGATACTTTTAAACCGAAAGATGGAAAAGATGGAAAAGATGGGGAGAATGGAAAGGACGCAGACGAAACTAAAATTACTAATGAAGTATTATCTAAAGTTGATATAGAACTCTCTAAATCTAAACAAGTGATCAAGTCTGAGATTAAGCATGGGTTAGATTTAATAAAACTATCTATACCTGAGCCAATAAAAGGTGATAAGGGTGATAGTATTAAAGGTGATAAGGGTGATAAAGGCGACAGTATCAAAGGCGACAAAGGAGATAAAGGTGATCGTGGTAATGGTGTAATTGATGCTAAAATTGAGCGTGGACATCTTATAATCAAAACAGATGATAAAACTATAGATGCTGGCAAAATAGAAGAAAAAAAGTTTTTTGGCGGTTTTGGTTTTGACTACACCAACGAGCTACCAATGCCATTTGATGTTGGTGGGTTTAAAGCTGGTACTAAATTTAAGAATGTTGATTTAAAAGTATTATGGACAAAGCTGTTATATGGCTATGATTTGCCATATTTTAGCCTTTTCTCTATAGAAAATTTACAGACACAAGTAGAAGTTGGTTACACTTTAGTTGCTGGCGATTATCAAGCAAAATTTGAAATTACTAATCCTGAGTTGTTAAGTCTAAATTCTATAACTATTACCCAAGATAATGTAATTTTACTTGATAATCTTCCAAATACATCACCTGTCACTATTACTGTATTAGAACGAACATCGCAAGTACCAGTAATTACAAACTTTGAAATCTTTGCCTATGATACAACTGGTACGAGTTTTAGTTTAACTACTAGTTTAAAATATCAATACAAAATATATTACGGCGAATATACAGAAGATATCACAGATGGGATTATAGATGGCAGTGTAACTAATTTTTTAAGTATACTTCGTGCTGAGACATTGGTGGATAACATTTTTGGCGAATATCTTTTTTTAGCGATAGGTTACAAATGGTTTTGTTATCCTGAAGTTTTTGGGGAACACTACACTTTCTATGATGTGGAAAGTGATATAGCCTTAGTATTTGACGATGTGCGAAAGATAGAGGTTACTAACGAATATGGCTTAAAAATTATGTATAATTGCTATCGCACCTTTAATGCACTTGCAAGTCAATTCGTGATGGGCGTTAAATAGTATGGATATAGAAACAGCAAGAATCATAGTTTTGACAGGTGGAGGTAATAGATGTGCAGTACAACCTAGGTGGCTAACAAAATTCTGTAAATTAATGGGTATCCCTACGACTGATCTATATAAATATGTTACTGCAATTGGAGGTACAAGTGGCGGAGCAATGAATGCTTGTGCACTAGGTGCGGGGCTTGATATGGAGGCACAAAGTCAATTTTACGCAGAAAAAGCAAAACGTATTTTTACTATACGTACAGCAGCAGAATTAGCTACTTTTAGTCACGATGCAAATACCGATTCGAATAAACCTAATGCTGCACAAAAATTAGCTATTCTTGGCAATAACACTACGTTATACAGCTCACCATATCCAGACTCAAATTATGGTCATAATATTTTGTATTCAGCTATAGAACAAGCTTTTGGCTCGATGACTATGCAGGATCTAAAAACTAATATCTTGATGCCTGTCATTGATAGCACACATCAAAGATATGCTATATTCTCTAATTATCACGATTCTACATACATTGGGCAAAATGCTATGGTATCTGATGCTGTCAAAGCTGTAACAGCTGCTACATCGTATCTACCAGCTTACAGCTTCGGAGGCTGTACTTACAAGGACGGGGGAATTTACGATAATTGTCCAGTGCAAAAAACCATAGATCTAGTTAAATTAATTAAACCTACTGCAAAACGTATTTGTATTTTATTGATTAGTACTGGTGAAGGAGCATACGGCTTTCAAGATGCTAGCACTGTTAATGATGGGCAACACATGTTTTTGGATATAATACATGATCTTGATATGTCAATGTATGCTTCAAAAGAGTCAACGATTCAAAGTTTGAAGATGCACCAATTTCAGTTGAACGACCTATACCGCAATAACGTTTATGTGTATATTTTCCATCCGAAACTTGATGTAGCGAATTACGATACAGAAATGGATAGTTCTACTCAGGCGTTTAATGATTACATGGCTAGTCTTGTGGATCAAGATTTCGTAGATAATGCTGTGGATATTAGTACATTTATTGGAAAATGGATTTTATGACCAAAAATAAAGGTGTTATAGTATCAGGTTTCATACGTCCTACGTCTGAATTAGATACATATCCAACTCATGTAGATACATACGGAATGGGGGGATATCGTTGTGTACCTACTCTCGATGTACGTGATTCTATTAGTATTGATAGACGCAAACTAGGGATGTGCGTATATGTCTTAAGTGAAAGTAAACTATATATTCTTATCGATAGACTGGATAATACAGGATGGCAACCATTTTTGATAGATGGCAATACTAAACTTAACTTGCTTGAAGATTATATTTACGTTGGTAATAGATTGGACAAACCTGAGCAATCACCACTATTACAAGATGTACGTTTAGATTTAATTAATTTAAGATTCAAGTTACGTGATGCTAAAAAGTTAAAAAAAGGGTATTTAATAATTGGTGATACAAACGATATTCAGACACCGACTCAACAAATTAATGTTAATAATTTGCCAACGTTAGGTGCAGCAAACTTTGATATTCCATTATTAGATCTTAAAATCCCTATTCCTAACCCTACGTTTAATCCACTTTCACCATTTGCCTATATCATGAGTGCACCTTGGCTGTCACAAGTGTATGCAGGTAGCACAAATTTAACAAATACTAGCAGTGAAACAGTAATTTCTAGTGCTTTTGCTGCAATGCAAATTGATGTTGCTCAAGCACTGAAAAGACTCGATAATGCAAACTTTATCGTAGGTAGCAAAACATTAACTTTTACTTGGGAAAATCCTATTTATTCTGCTGTAACTGATCCGACGTTAATTGCAGCGATGCAATTATACAATTTAAATCCGAGTTATACTTTTAGCCATGCTCAATCGTTAGGTGATTTAGAAACAGGGTTAATAAAAAACACTGTCACAGATAATGTAGGTGAAATTTCTAAAGCAATCCCAGGTGAGGATTATGTAGATGCAGTAATTTTGCCTGAGGGTAATCTATGCGTGCTTGATCCTCAATTTCCTTTAACTCCAAACCATAAACTGATCTCACCAATGATTGGTTACAAAGCAAGACCTAACTTTTTGAACGAGTTCGGTTATACCGCTGCGGGATTAGTAACAATTTTAGAAGGACTGGCTTTAAAAATATCAAAATTAGCAGTCACAGGATTACCTAATGCATTATTATTAAAAACTAACGAGTTCGGCGAACTTGTTGCAGCATTAGGTGACATAGATTTTACTACACCTGCTAAAATCCTTGAAGTTGTAGCGTTAATCACAGCCCTCGAATTATTCGTGAATAATTACGTTCTTAATAACGACACGAAGATTGCTACTATTCAAGCTAAAGATATTGAACAAGATGTACAAATTGCTGCTGCACCTGCAGCAGGTGCAGCTTTAGCATCAGCCGCTTTTGATGCAAAAATGTTGCCTTACAGTGCAATACCGCTCGTACCAGTTGGTATCAGTATATCTGTTGCAATTGCTGCTGCTGTTGCTGCTGCTGCTGCTGCTCAATCCGATGCTACTACTGCTCGTGATTCAATTTCGTCTTTTGCAACTAATTTTTCAACACAAATTTTTACTGCTACACAAAATTTAAATATACCAGTATGGGATAATACTTCTAGACCTGATCCTCATACTTTACCTATAGGTTCAATTGGATTTAATACTTCATTGTAACATTTGAAGGCAGCTATATTTTTTAAATAACCGTCATTTTAAATATGACATTTATATAAAAAATATGATAATATTTTAAATATCAATAATAAAAGGATTTAAAAATGACTACATATAATTTAACTTCTGATCAATTTAGCACAATCAATGGTGCAATCAATAATAACACTAAGTTATACATGCAACTGATGGGTGAACCTACATATCGTATCTACAATGATGCAACAGGTGCAGATCTACATACTGGTACTTGGACATCAACTATGTCATCTGGAGTGATGACATATACTTTGTCAGACGGATATGGTACATTGACATCCTCTGATAGTTCTATAAGTACTAATAGAGCAAATTTTGTTTATACACCTGGTCAAGCTAATTCTAATGTAACGATTCCAGGTTCACAGGGTGCGAGTATTTCTTCAAATTTAGTTAATATTGATGAAAACGGCAATCCCTTCTTCGTATCAAAATTGCAAAACCTCACAAGTGAGGATAATAGTGTTACTATTACACAAAATGCTAATAACATTGTAGATTTATCTGTAGCTGCGGTCAGTTTTAATAATATTACACTTACTGGCACGACAACAGCCGATACTATACAAGCTGTTAGTATCACTGAAACAGGAGGATCTACTCTCACCGATGTAACAGCAACAACTATCAATGTATCAGGTGCAACAACATTAGGAGCGACAAATGCTCAAAGCCTTACAACGACTAATGCTTCTGTAGGTGGTACATTAGACGTAACTGGTAATACAAGTGTAACAGATTTAGAAGTCAGTGGAACTTTTAGCGCTAAATCAATCACAGGATTAAATGTTTATACAAATGGCTCTATACCGCCGTCTGCAATAATTCCAGGTACAATTTTAGGCTTTGTAATTCCAGCAGTGTAATATGACATTACATTTTTTTAGTGTAGTTGGTCCGATTGGGAATATATTACTTTTACCTGATACTGTATACGTGCAGGACGAGATTAATATATCCCAATCAACATGCCTAGAATATACCGATGATAAAACTGCTAATATATTAACTACAGCAAATGCTTACGCTGATTTAGCGATGATCAAAGCTGTAGAAAGTATACTGCCTACGCTACCATTACCTAAACCTAGCGTAGGCTATGGTGCTTTAGAAATAGTTGTAAGTAAAAATGACGTAAAAACTTTTATTACTTTGCGAGACCAAGATTATATTGACGCTCAAGATGTTATAGCACTCACCAATGCTAACGCTTACACTTTAGAGAAAGTGTCTCAAGCAAAACTAGATATGTCTGCATATACGAACAGCGGTGACGCTAATACTTTAATTTTAGCAAAAAATTATACTGATTTAGAAATAATAAAAGTTAGAACCTATATTGATGAGCACAAATGGCTTTCAGCTGATATTATTGACCTACAAGCCACGATCGAGAAATCTATGAGCAATATAACGTTCAAAGGTGCGGTGGTAGGTACAATTTCCAATAATGTAATAACTACTAAACTTGCACCTATTCCTACTCCTATTGATTCACTAGACCCCACGAATAAATCGTATGTAGATGCAATTGCAGTAGATTTAACGAATCAAATACATGCAGTTGAAAATAAAGGTTTTACGATAGAACAATTTGCTTATTACTTATCTTTATTAAATAGCGGAACAGTACCCCAATGACTATAATTTACGAATTAAAACCCGAAACTGATGTAATAGGCACGGAATGTACCCTAAAATGGACCGACAAGCCAATAGGTAGGCTGCTGGCTTGGAATAAATGGCAGCCTACTGATGTTGTTCCGTCAGAGATAGGTATTAAACTTCTTAATACTATTGATAGGTATGGGTACGATCTAAATGTGACTAGAGATATTGCTGGCACAGATGTTTTAGCATTTCAAAAAATTAATGGAAATACTACAGAATCCAATAAAATTTTATGGTTCGAAGATCAAAATCCTTGTTGTGTAGCACCATCTACAAACGACAGCATAGTCAACAAGAAGTATTTAACTGATACAATATTAACTCAGTTAGATACTTTTAATAACGATACAGTCAAAACGTATGTAGACAGTACTAAAGATAGCATAATCAGTAATCTCACTGCAGCAATAGCAACAACCAAAATAGAAACATTAGCAGCAGCTGCACAAGATACTGCAAACCAAATCACAGCTTTAAATTTAGCGTCGTATGCGTTAAAAACTTATGTTGAGTCTTCGATTAATGCATTAGGTACAGTTGCAACCCAAACATGGGTGCAGAATCAAAATTACTTAACTAGTAGTTCTATACCATCTAATATTGCAACCCAAACATGGGTCGATACCCAAATCAGTGCTTTAAATATACCGAGTGGTATGTTAGCAACACAAACATGGGTGCAAAGTTATGTTGCATCAAATGCAGGTTCCAACGTACCTAGCAATGGAGAATATGTTCTAGATTTTTTTAATATAGCTAGTGGGAACGACAATAGCGTATTTTATAGATTAGATTTAGTAAAAAATCCTATATTTAACTGGGGCGTGAAGTACACATGGTTAGATCCAACAATTGGTACTAATTATTTAGGTATGCATTTTGATCTAAGTTCCAAAGGTGTATTAAATATAGGTAGTAAAAATGTAGCTTCAGGCGGCACAAGTACTAGATATGTGTTATCTATTGAGCCATGGTCTGGGACACAAGGTATAGTGAAATGGAATACCAAAGCGTTTACTTATCATAGTGATACTAGTTCGCATACTGAAACTAGATCATTTTTAAGTAATATTACTAACAAGTATTTTCAAACTACATATAGATATACTTCGGACACTGATTACGATGTAAATTTCTCGTTTTTTGGCACTACACTATTAAGGTTTGGATACTTTATTGGCAGTGATGGTGCTGTTTCTGATACTGCTGCAAAATTATACCTGCAGTTACCTCCAAACGTGATAGTGAATAGTTCTACATACGTGCCTACGATGGCAAAACATATTGCAACAAAAGACTATGTTGATTTAGGTGTTGTACCTGTAGGTGCTGAGGTTACTGTACCTAAAACAATCACTTTACCTGCAAATTTTCTTAAGTGCGATGGTTCAACAGTAACTGATACTACAACCAAGAATAAAGGTACGAATTCAGGTTTTTTTGGTATGCTTCAAGCAGCAGGGAGGGCTCAATTTGTCTTGCCTAATCGCACGAATCCTGATCAATACTCTCAAGTTATAATTAGATATTATTAATTATTTCGAATTTTTATTTAAAATATTTGTATTAATTTAATTTAATGTTATTATTTCTGTTGCGTATTTGCGAATTAAATGATAGTATTACTAAATTAATTTGTGTGACGAAGATGGAACAATTAACTAATGCCTTAACTACTATATTTAATACGCATCTTGTAATCATGCACGATTTACAAATGTTGGATAAAGCAAAAGACGATCTTGTTGCAGAAACACAAATGATAATGACTAAAGCAAGAAAATTAGCGATGAGCGAAGTGTTAGAAAATTATATCGCTAGTTTAAGTACTATTAAAACTATTTTAAATTTTGAAGCAAAAAGAAAGTAGAAAGGGTATTGCAATCCATTACCCACACAATATTGCAAGAACATATGAGCAAGATTTAATAGCTTATGTGCATGATGTAAAGCTATTAATTTCAAAAAACCTCATTAATAAAGATAGCTTTACATCTCGATTTAAATTCGCTATTCGTAAGGACGATATCAGCGACGAACTAGATACCATCATACAAAATATCAACGTTTATCTTGGACTCAAAATAGCTCGTGTAATTGCTAATTTATTCAAGTACGCAAGTGGGGTGAATGTTTTCAATAAAAACATATTCCTACGTTTCATCGATTCGGTACAAGAACAAAACGACAAAATACAATCAGAAATAAAATTTTGGGTTATTGAAAATATTCGTCTTGTTAAAAGCATCAGCGAAATGATGCTTGATAGAATAGTATTTGCAGTGCACACATCTATCAGTAATATAGAAAACATATCTACATTAAAATCTGCAATTAAAAAAGTTTTTCTCTTTGGTGAAAATAGGGCAAAACTAATCGCTCAAGATCAAATAGGCAAACTTAACAGCAACATCACTAAACAACGCAATCTAAGTCTAGGTATTACTAAATATAGCTGGCTAACTGGTAGAGATGAACGTGTGCGTCATTCTCATCAGGTTTTGGAAGGTAAAATTTGTGATTGGAATGATGCTGCTTTGTATAAGAACAACATAAAAGATCAAAAATGGTGTAAAAAAAGTTCTATTAATGGTGTTGAAAAACATCCAGGGGAAGATTTTAACTGTCGCTGCACAAGCATATCGATAATTCCAAGTGGATTAGTAGTATGAGTCAACCAGTTTTCAGATACGATACTCTTCACTTCCCTGTGATGAAAAAAACCAAGGAGGGTTACCTCAGAGGTAAATCTACAGTCACCAAAACTGGCGTACAAAAATATGTAAATTTTGATGGTACTGTACGTTTTGAGCTGCGACATCCTGATGATGTGTTTAAGAAAGAAAGCTTAGACAGCTTAAAGATGATACCAGTTACTCACGAACATCCTCCTTTCATGCTTAATGTAAATACTGCCTCCAAATTTCAAATCGGATCGACTGGAGAAGAATATACCAAATTTAATGATGCAGTAGCAATAGGAATGACAATTACTGATCCTAAAGTAATTGAAATAATAATGCATAATAAAAAGCGTGATTTATCGGCTGGTTATCAATGTAAACTAATTGAAGAGGTAGGAGTATACGATGGCCAAGAATACACACATAGACAAATAGATATTTTCTACAACCACATTTCTTTAGTACGAGACGGCAGAGCTGGTAAGTCAGTGTGTATACGAACTGATAGTTTAGGTTCAGAAATGGATTTATCCATAAGTAATAATTTATTAAACAAAGAGGATTCGATGGAAAACGAAAACGAACAATTAAAATACGATGCTATGGAAAGCAAGTTAGATGCTACGAATAAAGAGAATGAAATACTAAAATTGAAACTTGAAAAAGTACAAAATAAATTTGACAGTATTGAAAAAGCTTACGAAGAAACCAAAAAAGAATTAACAGAAGAAAAAGCAAAAAGGATTGATTCTGCTATTCAAGATGGTGTCAGAAGATCTTTAAAATCATTGATATTTGGATCATCAGCTTTAGGCGATCCTATGGCTTATATCAGTCATTCTCCCCGTGAAATCATGATTGCTGCAATTAATGCAAAGCTTGCAGGAGAACGTAAGGATGCAATAGATTTTAGTAACAAAAGCGATGAAGTTGTAGAGGAAAGTTTTAACGCTAGATTTAATGTTGATAGTCACAGTGTAACACATGCAGACTGTAAGCACTTAATTGGTAATTTGTACCAGAAATATGACCATTCTCATACCACTAGTTTAGGGCAAAAAATTCAACAATATGAGATGACAAAAAAACCAAATAATTAAATAAAGGTATAAAATGCAAAATACGTATTCAATATATTCGACTCCGTTAGTTGTTGGACAACTAACGGATAAATCTTTAAAGCAAATAGATGGGTTTACAGCAGAAACGATTATCCAGTTTGGACAACCAGTTAAATTTGGGACTAAACAGCATCAAGTTAAAGTATTAGATGCAATTACAGCTGGTATATGCTGCGGTTTTGCTGTGCGTAACGAAGAAAGAACTACTGGCCAATATGAGATTAGTAGCCAAGTTGACGTTATCCGCTTAGGTAGAATAGCAATAGTTGTGAAAGAAGCAGTAGCCGCTCTTGATGATGCCTATGTGTATGCGGATGCAACAATCGGTAAAACTACTAATAACGGATTAAAAATTGGCAAATTTTTGACAGCAGGCAGCGGAGCTGGTGCAATCGTTGAACTGCAAATACAACTTCTATATTAAAGGTTTAAAATGTTATTACAATATAATACAGGACAAAAAAATCCCGCAGTAATATTCCAAAGCGATGCAGCAATGGCAGGCGGTGGTGGGGCAATAATTAATCCCACTTTTAAGTTTGATGCTAACGATACAGCTTTTTTTACTGAGTCTTTACAGGTATTCGATCCTTTTGCATACGAAACTATTAAAGCAGATTTACTGGCAATGCAAATTTTTCCAATGCGTTATTGCGATCCAGGTCTAGAATTATTTCCTTATTTTATGACGACTTCAACTGGTAGAGCAAAGTATAAAACTTCAAAATCTACAAATACACCTATAGTAAACGTTACAGGCAAAAAGTATTCAACATATCTTGCTAGTTTGGATGTTGCTTACGAATTTACTAATCAAGATTTAAGAGCAGCCCGTTTGATGTCTTCTCAATCGTCAATGCCTAATTTAAATCCATTGGTTGCATTGCGTGATCAGTGTTTAAGAGCCTGCATGGAGACGATGGATAATACATGTTTTTTAGGCGAATCAACTCTAGGATTAGAAGGCATAGTATCTACATCAAAAGTTGGTAGTAGTGCAGCAGTAGCTACAGCATGGTCTACAGCTACAGCAGATCAAATTTACGCAGATCTGCAAACTGCCTGTGATAGTATTACCAATAATACTTTGAATAAACTCAAAGCTACGGATTGTCTAATGTCGTTAGCTTTATATAACCAAATTCAGGATCAACGTTATAACACCTATACTGGGCAAAGTATAATGGATGTTTTTTCAGCAAGGAAAAACATCAATTTTACTGCTGTACCTGAATTGAATTCAGCTTTTACAGGTGGTAAAGATGGCTTTATCATGTTCCGTAAGGATCCGCTGTGTATAGAGCATCTCATAGCGATTATGTTTGAGACTACTGCTCCTCAAATGACTGGATTTACTGAAACTGTATATTGTCAATCAAGACATGGTGGATTAATAATAAGGCATCCTCAAACTATCGTACGTAGGTACATGCCTTAAAATATGAGTGCATTAGATACACTAAAATTGATTGCTCCTGAGTTTAAAGATAGAAGCGATACCGAGCTACAAAGCTATATAGATTTAGCAGTTCGTAGGGTTACTAATAGTGATTTAACTACTAATCAAAAAGAGGATCTAGTAGTGTATCTAACGGCACATATTATGACGATTGCTTTGAGGAATTTTAAAGCAAGTGGCGGTATTAATAGCGTCACCGCTGGTAAGTTATCGGTGAATTACAATACTATCGCAGTAAAGGACAATTTTGATACTACAACTTATGGGGCGGAGTATAAAAAGCTTTTACGTAGTTATACGCAATATGTACCTAAAACTGTATGGATGTAGATAAAGGTTTTAATAAGATTTTTCACAATCTTAACAAATTAAAAAATATAGAATTGCAAGTCGGTATATTTGATGAAGATATTGCCTCATATGCTCAGGCAAACGAATATGGAACTATAAGTAAACTTGGTAATAAACACATACCACCTAGACCATTTATGAAAACTGCATTTAATGCAAAAGATGGGTGGAAAAAGGAAATACACGACGCTATTAATGCTACATCATTAGGAGAAGATTTTCAAAAGATTATTGCGTTATTGGGGGAGATAGCTGTGAATGATATTAAACTAAGTATATCTGATAATATACCTCCGCCAAATGCTCCCTCTACTATTAAGAAAAAAGGGAGTAGTCGCACTTTGATAGATAGTGGAAAAATGCGTAATTCGGTAACGTACAAAATAGTGAATAAGAATGTTTGATATATTTTCACGCACTTTAACAGTAAGGCGTACTCAACTTGAGCAAGATGAGGATTTCATCATGCGTCCAAGTGTAACTGAGTATATAGAAATTAGAGCGATAATCCAAACTGCTGATGCAGAAATATTACAAGCATTGCCTGAGGGCTATAGAACAACCGAATTGTATGTTGTATTCACTGATACACGGCTTAGAGCTTCTTTAATTAATCTTGCTAATGCTGATGTAGTATTAATGGACAACGAAGAGTATCAAGTAATTAAAATTCAAAATTGGATCGATTCTCCATGCTCCAATAATCATTACGAGGCATTAATCAGTAAAATTAAGGGTGGTCTTTAATGTTAATTGCTGAAGCTAAAAAGCGAATAGCTAATTTTTGTGCTGCTGCATTAAATGACAAATCAATTAAAATTGGTTATAGCAACCAATTTGCACCTGAATTTGTTAAACCTTGTGTGATGATTGATGTCGATAACTGCAAAGATGTTAGCACGTGCCACACTGAAATTAACAATAATGCAGTTACTACACAGATTCTTTGGAAAACTATAGATGTTGAGTTCAAAGCATTTAAAGCAACTGAGGTAGGTAGTATTAATGGGGCAGACGACATACTTTGTACAATTTTTAACGCTTTAAAAACTGAACAAGCTGAGTCAAGTCTAGGTCAAGATCTTGCATATGCTTATACACTCCAGGATATATCAAATATACCTGATGTTGTTGATTCAAAAGTAGAAAGTCGTGCAGTCATGACATTACGCTTCAATATGGCACAATTAATACAATCTCAAAGTAGCGGTATAATACGTAGCATTCAAGGTGTTAGTGTAATTGACGATTTAAAAAACAATTTAAATATAAAAGGGGACAAATGAGTGGATTAAACGAAATTGTAAGTGTAATTAATATTTTTTCAGAACCTCAACCAAATGGGACAAACTTTGATACACTATTAATTATTGGCGAGAGTAAAAAAGTAAATCGTGTAAAATCATACAGTAATTTGACTGAAGTAATGGCAGATTACGAAACAACACATCCTGAATATCTGCAAGCTAAAATAGCATTTTCACAAGCTGTAAAACCATCTAAAGTTATGATTGGACAAAGGTTGGTTCAAGATGAAGCTCTTGAAACTTATGTGAATGCATATAAAGCAATACAAGCTCAATCAGATGATTTTTATGGTGTAACTATTGCTTCACGTGATGCTGCAGAGCAATTAGAGTTCATAGATTTCATGGAAACGCAAGTTAAGCTATCAGGATACTCAGCTGCTGATCCAAACACTTTATTGGCAAATAATACTACGAATCTTGCGTATAAAATGTTCGATAAAAAGTATAATAGAGGATTTTGTATATTTAGTCCTAAAGCAGACACTGAGTATCCTGAAGCAGCAATTTTGGGACAAATGCTATCATTTAAAGCAGGTAGTGCAAATTGGTGTAATCGGACCTTTACAGGTGTTACGCCGTTACGTGACACACCTACAGACACCAACGCATTGAACAAGATCAACTGCAATAGAATATCAGCTATCGGTGGGAAGGCTATATTGCGAAATGGCATGGCAGCAAGCGGTAGGTTTTTAGATGTGACACACGGAGCAGATTGGTTAAATAGTGAGATACAGTATGCTTTATTTAATTTATTGACTACTAATAGTAAGGTAAATTTTAGTAATGCAGGCGGTTTAAACATGATACGCAATGTATTAAATGGAGTATTAGGTGCTGCTGTTGAAAGGGAATTTATACAGAACGATTATGGGATTAACATACCAGATGCAAAGGACATATCAACGGCTGATAAAGCTGCACGTATATTAAAAAATGTATCTATTTTTGCTCAAACAGTTCCAGGTATCAACACTATTCAATCATTAGAAATTTATTTTAAATAAATAGGAAATAATATGACAGTATCAATTAAAAATTTAACAAAATGCAGTCTAATTTTAGGTGGCAAAATAATCACAGGAGCAGAAACGATTAAATGCGAGTGGGAACAACCAGAGCGTTATACATCGTTTAAAGATTCACATGACGCAACCACACTAATCAAAAATGCTAATAACAATATGTTAATAGATATAGAGCTTTCAGAGGGCAACCTAGGAAACGATGTGCTTTCATTATACTATAATTTGCATCAAACAAGTGATACTGGTGTATTTCCTTTTCTCTTCAAAGATGAAAATGGGGCTACTGTAATCACATCTACTAAAGCACAAGTTTGGAAAACACCAACTGTAGAATTTAAAAGAGAACACGTATTAAGAATGTGGCAAATATATGCGATGGATTGCTCTTTCTTTGCAGGCGGAATTAAAACAATTTAATTAACAAGGAGATGTCATTGTATGGAAAATACAAAAAAAATTGATGACAATGTGTATACTGTCACACCTTTTTTAGCAACAGTTGGGTATAGGTTAGGACGTAGAATAGCTGCTTTAAGCACAAATCCTTTTACCGCACTCGATAAGCTTATAGAGAGTGACGAAGACTTGAGCTTAACTTGCCAACTTTTGTCAGTTGTGATGCAAGACGGAAAAGCAATCAATAAATCAAATTTTGATGTATGTTTTGATGGTAAACTATCACACATACCAATTGTGCTTGCGTATGTTGTGGAGGTAAATTTATCAAGTTTTTTGGCTACTGCACAAGACGAGTTTCTCAAGGTAGTGAAACCTATCTTAGAGAAACTCGAGAAAGAAATGAAAAATTAAATGCAAGATTTAGTGAAGAAGAACTGGACGAGAGTTTTTTACTGAGACCAGTTTTTGCCAATAAAGTCACATTTACAGAATTAAATACATTGATCACTATTAATCAGTTAGTCACAATACACAAATGGCTAGACTGGTTTGACGAGTGTGATCAGGAACAAATTAAAAAAATAAATCAATGTCGATAGTACGTGAATTAATCACAAAACTAAGTTTCCAAGTAGATAATAGTAAACTGCTTGAGTATCAAGCAAGTATTAGTAAACTTGAGAAACAACGCTCGTTGAAAGAAAATAATAGCGTCCTATTTAGAAATGATCCAATTAACAAAAAAATGGCTGCACTTGCTGAGTATCAAAACGAACTCAAAGCTATGAGCATATCTGAACGGAACGAAATA
>JACCEA011591966.1_pt1 | contig 19650 bp, 15 predicted proteins | sample 7449851 | NCBI WGS metagenome assembly JACCEA01 (sample SAMN15323453, study PRJNA562643) | freshwater metagenome | isolation source: river surface water | place: USA:Blue River Watershed | collected 2017-08-18
CAATTCCCAACACTTCTGCTAAAATTAGGCAAACGCCAGCCATTAATAAATTTCCTGTCATTAACCAGCAGCCTGCTCCTATACGAATAAAACTTTTTGCAAGGCTGACATAAAAATGTCCCTTGCTTGTATCTTTAGGTTGAATTTCTATCATAGGTTTCCTGTGTGGGCAACGCCCTTGATTGTAGTTACAATTTTCTGTAATTTCGAGGTTACATGTTTTGCACTTCATTGTTGTCTTTCCGATACACGTTTTCTTAGATCGCTTGAGCTAAATCTATGATCACGTTTGTTAAAATGTAATTGTATTCCACGCTTGCGACAAATGTCTTTGCCAGTGAAATCTTTATCCCTATATTCCTCACCTAATATTCTAACATCAATGTGATACATCTCCAATATGTCCTCTAAGTCTTTCTCAGTGGAATAGGGGATAATTTCATCTACATACTTTACAGCATTTAGCTGTGTGTAACGTTCTACTATAGTTTGAATAGGACTGTTCTTATTTGCTCGATCAATACTGGGATCAAATTGTAAACCACAAATAAGATAGTCGCATTGTTCTTTAGCTTCTCGTAGCATACTAACATGTCCTGCATGTAGCAAATCAAATGTTGAACAGGTGAATCCGACTTTCATAGCACTATTATACAGAATAAAAAAGGGCTTTGTCAAGCCCTTTGAGTTTACTTGTGCAAGTATGGTAATAGATTCGGCGGACGCCATCCGTCGGGTTTGAGGACCTTACCGTCTTCTCGCTTACGGACCTTACCGGTCTCTTCATCAATCTTGGCAAAGTTAGTACGCATGACTTCATTCCATGCACCTTCGCCATCTGCGCCCATTGAGTTAATAGCACCAATGGTCACAACAAGAATGTCAATCAATGCATCGAGTTGTTCTTCTTGATTGGTTGCTTCTTGAAGTTCTTGGAATTCTTCTTCAACAAGTCTTTTATAAAGTGCAAATTGCGAAGCATTAACTTCGCACACAGTTTGGTCGCAAGCAACCATAAATTTACTTTGGTCTTTAAATGGATTGGTCATGTTATATAAACGTCGTTTGGTTTTTCGTTAGATTTAAGCATTATAGCATTAGTGTCGACTCTACGTATAGTAATTTCTTTGCCGTTTTCTTCAACAGTAATACCTCGTGTCCAACGACCATGCTCAACATAGATCCAATCATTGACATTGACATCTTGCTGTTCTGGTCCTACTGCCCAAACTTTTGCCCATCTTGGCTTAACACCGTGACTCTTACCGTCATCACTTTGAATGATAATTCCTGATGCAGTAGTTTGTTCCTCAAAACTCATGTCTGTAACTAAGACATTGTCTCTTAAAGGTTTGAGTTTTCCTTTGACAACGTTCATTTTTATCCTTTATTCTTCTTTTGGTTGAGGTCTACCAGTATAGTACTCTGCCATAACATCTTCACGCTTACGAATGATCTTGCCACCGGGACCAATTTCGTCTCCGCGAGCATTGACTCGAGCATTTCCTACTGCTAATGTAGCTTCGTTTCTATTTCTTAATTTATCAAGGTCAAGTTCTTTGCCTTGAAATGTTCTGTAAACTGCTTTTTGTGCCATGATAGGTCTCCTTAATATATGTACTTATCTCAAAAACTCTTTCCAATCAAGATTGTATTTAATACTATCGATTCGGTGAATACCAATTTTGTAAAGTACATAACTTGCTACACTACTTCCTCTACCCACACCCCATAGTATTTTGTGTTCACGAAGTGTGTCTACCAAGTATTTAAGCAGTCTTAAAACGTCCAACATATTTTTGTTTTTAAATGCTGCCAATTCTTCGGTGATACGATCTAATTCTTGAGAGTTAGTACAGCGATCAATTAGCCATTTTTCAATGTCTAATTCTTTATATTCAGAAGGCATGAACCAATCTTGTTGACAGGCTTTATCGAAATCTTCTCTTGGAATTGAGTATAAAGTTTTGTCAACTATGTTAAGGTCAAGGTTAGATAGTTCTTTGAATTTTTTAATTTCATCAGAATCGTCCATAAGAACTTGACCTAATAGATCCAATTTATTTTTATAAATTAAATCTATTAAATCTTGTTCTTGAAAGATTGGATTACTAAAGATGTCAGACTTCATCCAGCTATTTTAGCTAACTTTAACTAAGCTGTCAAGATCTTTATCTCTTTTTTGATATACCTGCTCTAATTGCTTTGAACGTCGAACGTTTAGTTCTGTTCGGTAAAGATCAATGAATATCGAAATCTGTTGCTTTACAGAAGGATTAGTAGTTTGCCAATATTTTCTGCTAAGTTCTTGTAACTTATTTTCGATCTCGATATCTTTTAATTGACCAAAGTCTTCTGCTAATGGATGTATCATGCGTACTCGCCTAAATATTTCATGAAGATAGTATCGCCGCCATCTGCGGTCCATGCTTCAACAAATCTACTTTTGTTAACATCGATGCTAACTACAAACGGATCTGGGAAAGCACTATCAGCTGTTGTGATATTTAAACCCGAAGTTCTTGTTATTGTTTGAGAATTGTCTAACGAAACAGCTAATTTGGTTCTCGGAACCATAGTTAGTGTTCCTGTTGCTGTTGTAAGTGTAACTGGTGCACCATCCGGTACTGTAGATAATCTTAAACCGGTACCGTCTATAACTTCAAGAATATAATAATCTGTTCCAGATGTTACACCACCGAAACCAGTGCCCGTAAATTTAATTGGCATTCCTACATACATACCTGTAGTGCTGGAAACAGTTACTCTGTTTGCATTTGGATTAAGTTCGGCAAATGTAGCTGTAGCAGATCCTGAGAATGCACCGCTGTGAGTTGCAGTTCCTGTTCCACTAAACGATCCACTTGCTCCTGTAACGCCTGTGCCTGATAAAGCATTAGCATAACTTGTTGCAAGACTAAATCCTGTAGCATCCTGGCCATAGATATAATATGTAGTTGCTGTTAATAACCCAGACACTCCAGTTACATCACTTAATGTTACAGCATTACCGAGCGGCAAACCTGCTGCACTTGTTGCTGTAGTTACACGAACAGTCTCGCCTGCACCACCGGGATTAAGAACAGTAAGTGTAGTATACGCTATAGTTCCGGATAATCCTGCAACAGCAATACTCGCTGCGGCATTCGCCGGAGTACTGGCTAATGAAAAACCCGATCCACTTGCACCAAATGCATAGTATGTTGTAATTGTTGAAAGTCCTTGAATACCTGTAGTGTTCGATAGTATAACTTTGGATCCGGTGACAACACCAGCCGCAGTAGAACTTGTAGTTACTAATCCTGCACCGTTAATAGAAGTATATGTAAGGGTTGTAGGTGCAGTAGTGGCAGTAGCAGTAGCAGTTAAATTAGTTACACTGCTGATTGTAGCAGATCCGGATAATCCTGTACCAAATAGTCTGTCGTTGGCACTAAACACTCCTGTTAAGTTAGCTGTAGGAAAGCTAATAGTTGCTGCTGTTGTTGCACCTGATGATGCATTAACTTCTGCACCAGTTGCAGTAGCTAATGCTTGTGTAAATTCTTTTCTAAGAACACCACCACCTGCAGAACTAAAGTTAACAGTATGATTTCCGCCACCGTTGCTTTGTAATTGCAGTCTTATCTTTGCATATCTTTCAGTTTCAGGCCAATCAGTAAATGTTAACACGTGACCTGTATTTGTAATGGTCACAGACTGATACTCTCCGTTTTCTAAACTGATATTGGTAGTTCCTGTACTTGTTGTAGTATAGACTGTTCCGTAAACTCTGTTAGTTACAGCATTTCCAATAACATTTCCACCAAAGTCGTTGTCGGTGTTAAGTTTAGCAGAGGTGTTTTGCAAGACAGTAATTTCTGATGCGGCAGTTGCCAATCCGGTTTTTATTACGTCAAAATTATCTCTAAAACCCTGGCTGTCGTTGTCCTGCCCAGCTATAGGGAAATCTGCATCAATTGTTGATGAAATTATTGCACTTGTCATGTTATTGTGGTCCTATCGTTTCTAAATACAAGATATTTATCTGTATACTCACCGGTCACACTATCAATTATGTATCTATCGATTGTGTAATCTAATAATTTAAAGTCAAAACTGCTGTTTTTTATGTTCAGAATAATGTCATCAGCTTTGCCCGGTAAACAGTAGCAAAGCGGAACTGCTGCTACATAGTTAATTTCTTGAGTTTCGCCCGGTTGAATACTACGCATCCATAATGGAAGATAATTTCGTTCATTCTTAGCATTGGGCATATTTTTGATTCTATATCTCCATAAGCTAATACTGCTTGGCAATCTAATACCTGATCCTGGATCTCCTGCAAAAATATCGTTGCGATCAACTGATGCATACAGAGGTATTGGACGGTTCCAAAAAGGTTTGTCAACATCAAATGGGCCGTTATAGAATTCGTTTGTTTGATCTACAGTGATGTTAATCTTTGATTTGCTATAGGAAATTGTGTTAGGTAAATGTACCTTACCTTGTTCTAACGGATCTAACATTTCTACATAGACTACTTCGTAGACAACATTATTAGTGCCTGGAATTTTGGCTACACCTTTCTTAACAGAGCCAAAGTGGAATCTTTTAATTTTATGATTTCTGCCCATGGCACTTATATATTCAGCAGCTACCTTGGTTTCAATACCTGCATAAACTAACATTTTTAAATCTGTCTGTATGCCAAAATAGTTGTCATTTGGTCTATAGATATAGCCTGGAGTAAAAATTGTAGAATCTGTAATAAACGATCTGAACAATGACCTTTGATCTAACTTCAGGAATGGTCTTGCAGTTAGATTACTATAGTAGCCGTCGTTAGGGGTATTGACAATTAGGTCAAATGTTCTTGTTATAGCACTAAATCCCAATTGATCGCGAGCTCTTACTGTAAATGTATACTTGCGATCAATACTGGTTGTCTGTCCATCAAAGGTTGTTCCGTTGTTATCGAAAGTGGTAATTGACCTGTCGTTAATGGGGAATTTGTATGTAGACCACTTAGTCGAATCAAAAGTTGACCCGCTAAGGTGATTTAGTTTACACTTGTAATATGATGGCTCACTTTCACTAATACCAACTGCGGTCTTCATTGAAGCCGATGCACCCTTGTTAGCATAGTTAAAATAATTAAGAGGTGTTAGTAGCGTTTGACCTTCATATGTTCCGGGCCCTGTTGTCACGCTGATAACGCCGCTGCCAAATGTACCCGGATTTGAATCAAAGTTTAAAGTGATAGTGCTGGCAGTGCTGGCAGTGGCAAAAAATCTTCCGTTAAAGTTTGCGTTGCTATTTCCGTTAATTTTGTAGTAAAATTCTAATCCAGACGAAGTGACAAATGTCATATCATTAGTTCCGTCTGTGCCGCCAAGGTCTGCGCCACTTATAACAATTTGATCACCGGGCATATAGTCTGTTCCTGGATCTAAAAGTGTAATTGTAGTAACACCTTGGTAAGTAGAATTGATTAAATTTAAACCTTTTTGTATTCTAAACCTTGCGCCAACTCCTGCTCCGGTGGTAGATTTAACGCTAACGTCTGCATAAATTGCAGCAGCAGTACTGATACTGGTACCATTAATTAAAGTAAACACTGGAGCCAACGGTGCGCTTTTTTGTGTAGGTATTGTAAATGTTATTCTGTAAGGTCCAGTCCCTGCACTGGTAGTGGATAATATTTTAAAAGAAGGAACGTCAACACTAATTCCATTGTAATAATTAAAGGTTAAATCATTAGTTTGTATCTTAACTATGTCGTCATTGTTAAAATTATGATCAAGCGAAGTGACAATGCTCGCTATGTTCTTTCTTCGAATCAATGATTTAACATCTTTGATATTATTCTGTTTTACAATATCGTTGAGCAGATAGTTTTTACCTGCTGCCCATAGACTGCGATATCTGGTTAAACTGGTCAATTGATTTACCTTGCCAACTATTTCGCCGTCTAAGTTAAGAGTTAATCCCGGTGGTAAAGTACCATCTTCTAATGTATAAAGTATAGCAGATCCTTGATAGGTAGTAGTAGCCTGAATGGCCAGTGTGCTTACATAGCCGCTGTCGATAGACCCGAGTGTTTCAGGACTGAGCCAATTCATTACACTTTCTACTTCACCCAGTATGTCTACAGTAAACACTCTGCGACTTATGGCATTTTCGCTACCTTGTCCGAAACGTATTGCTTTAATTGTAAACTTGTAACTTTCTGTGATAGCAGGTTGATAAGGCACTGTGCCAAACACTTCTGAATTAGTTTGATCGAACTCCATGTTCGGTGGCAATTGACTTAGCGTTCCCATATAAATGGCACTGCCGTTTGGAATAGTAAATTCCAAAGCTGGACTAACTGTTAAACGATAAATGTCTCCGCCGAGTACGTCAACGTCTGTGATAGTATAAGTTTCACCGGTTGCACCTGTAATTTCTCCTGAAAAGTTTATTTTGTATCCCACTTCAGGAGTTGCACTGGCTCTTTCGATTCTAATAAAACTTGATCCTAATCTGTTGTCGGTAGTTAATTCTTTAAAGCAAACGCCATCTATTAGTGCATTAACTTGTGCAAGTTCGAATACTATTGGGCCGAGATCACTAAAGCCTTCGTAAACATCGATCTTAAAAGTTTGATAATTATTTGCTCTTCTAATGCCAAGATAGTTAGGTGTAGTAAAGATTGGAGCTCTTACATAAGTTACGTCTGCGGTATATGTTCCGTGACCTGCCTGCATTACTACGTTGTCTGCTCTGAAGAAGTCATCACCTACAACATAAATTCTAAATTTACGTTTAGTAACTGTGTCACCGTCGGTAATTGTGGCAATAAATTCGTAATTGCGATTTAGCTTTCTTGGTCTTCCTGTAGCAACACTAAAATCAAAAACTGTTAGATCGTAAACGTAAGTGTCGTATCCGTTACTGGCTCTGTAGCCAAAATCGTAAGCCACTTGATCAAACAGGTCTTCATCGTATGCACCATTGCCAGCAGCTAACGGAACAGCTAACAACGGTTGAACAAAACCTGTAATTCGTCCTGTAGGTAAAAGTATAAGTCCTGGCGGAAGTTCGCCCTCGCCGCTGGCAATAAAGAAGTTTAATTTTTGTCCAGTTGCAGTGTCTGCATCTGCTGCGCTCAACTGAAAATCAATAAAACTGCTATCAAGAATATAATAAGCATTATTAGAGCCAACTGGCAACAGTCCCTCGGGAGTAAGCCAAGTTGGGTCATCGGCACCTACTATAGTGATTACAAATGTTCTATCCGACAGTCCGCTGGAATTTGAAGCTCTTATGACAAATTTAAATTCTGTAGTTCTTGGAACTTCATAAGGAGTTCCTACAATTTTTGTACCAGACAATCTTAGCCCAGGCGGCAATTTACCAGTAATTACTTTTAGTGTAATTCCTGTGGTAGTATTTAATGGTAGGTTAATGTTAACCGTTTGACGTTCGTTTAGTGTTCCTAAGCTGAAACCAGACGGTTGTGTCCATACAGATAAAGCCATTTTTGCTCCGTTTTAAGTATTTACCGAAAAACGGATCGACCGTTACTGACCAAATCTGTATATTCTTGGGCGAGGAAATACCATACCTGATGCAGGTCTCGATCCTTGAGTAACTCTTGGAACCATAGTTCCAGATGTTGGTCTTTCCTTTTTATAATATAGGTACTTATTTGGTGCACCTTGTAAATCTCTTATATCGGCAGGCCCGCCGTTGCTTTCTGTAACCTGCCCTACTTTAGCAATGCTGGTTATGTAAGACTTGGCCTGTGTTTGATTCCAGTGCGGATTTTGTTCTAAAGCACAAGCAAGAACTCCGCAGACATTGGGGCTGGCCATCGATGTTCCAGAAATTTTGCCTAATAAGTAACTACTATTCCTGCTGTCCGATACACCACTTAGGTATGAACTAATTATCTGTGTTCCAGGCGCCCATATATCTACCCCGGGTCCGCAATCGCTGTATGAAGATTTATAGTCTCCGGTAGTAACATCAATTGCCCCTACGCAGATATTTGGCATATTAGTGTCATTGGCTGTGGGGCTTGAACCTCGCATATAGTAGTAGGGCTGACTGACACTGCCAGGGTATCTAACAGCCATCTCGAATGTGTTATCCCAATCAACTCCACCCGGAACATCATGTTTCCATAGTCCGTTACCGGCTGCTCCTACAAATATAATTCCTTCTTGCATAGCGTTAACTATGTCGGCATCACATGCAGCAACTCGCTGAGGAATACGTTGACCAGCTATAAATCCCCAAGAATTTAACTGCTCAGTTGTAAATCCGCCACCTGTAGTTTTAGCATTATTGGTGCCTATTTGAAGATCAATTTGATTAATGTTATTTTCGTAAAACACATACTCTGCTACCATTGTAGGACTACCTAATGTTCCGCCTGAATAAGCAGTGTGTCCTTCAAGTCTAACTCTATATGTTCTGGTTCCATTGACTATGTTAATGACCCCAGTCATGGTACCATGAACTTGACAAATGTAATAGAGTGTGGATGGAGCGTCATTGGGAACAGTAAATGTAATAGTTCCGCTTTGTGTTCCGTTATTAGTTACTCCGGTATTGTAAGCACTATCAGTTCCAGTAACTTGGGCTGTTTTAATCCAAAAAGGATGACCGCTGGCGCTGACATTAAATGTATATGTGCCGCCTCTTTCTAATGTTAGAGTGGGGTTAGATGATGAATTGATAGTGTAAGCACTTGCACCAGAATTAGTTACAGCATATGTTTCAGAGTCTGCTCCTTCTATACCATAGTAAATTCTTTGTACAGATCTATCATCTGCACACATCATTATTTTAGGAATGTTAGGAGTAGCAGCACCAAGGTTAGTATACACAGCTGAACCTGAACCAAATGTTAGATAAAAATTAGTACCCACATAGACATGGTTATAATTTACACCAAGGTAGTTTATATTCCACGGTAATGTTAAATCCCAAAAGCCGTCATCCTGGCTTCCAGATGTTGGTGTAGTTGCTGATGTTAACGACCCTGCTCCTAAAATTGCAGGGGTTATAGAAGTTACTGATGCAGTGGCGGGACTTGCTGTATTGTTAACAGTGACACTCATTGCCACAGCAAATGTTGTTGTATCAGGATCAGTAGTTTCGTAACCAGTATTAAAGGTTATGGTGTATATGGCAGTGTCTGTTAAAGATACAGTCTGCCTAATATCAGTTTCAATTGGCACACCTTCACTACCATTAACCGGACCGTCGTCGTATGTTGCAATTGTAGTAACACCTTGTGTAATTGTAACATTACTTGATAAAGTAGCTGATCCTGCAAATGGTTCTAATGCCACATTATGTATAATAGAAACGTTTGCAGGCCCTTGCACTGTAACTGCATAAACTGGATCTGGCGCCGCAACTATGGTCAAATATGCCTGCTGGCCTTCTTGACCCCACGAAGCAGGCTTTGAATCAATACTACCGCTACCCGAAGGCACACTGCCTGACGTTGTTATCCTATTTCCAAAATTTTCAAAACCTGCTAAAGTTGCCAATCGTTCGCCTGCTGAACAAACTCCGCTGTAACCAGTATAAGTAGTTGCACCACTCGGAGTGTATCGTGTACCTCGATAAGTGACCGCAGTTATATCTGAGAAACTCCATTCACTCGGAAATAGACTTTCTCCCCAACTGTTATTTGTAATTGTAGGATTTTTTCTACCAGTTGCTGCGTTAACTTCTTTTGTTCTATGAAACTCTCTTACATAGTCAAAAACATAACTGAAGTTTCCGCTATCGCCTGCATCGTAGTATATGTTATAGATATTGGCATCTCTTGCCCAACCTTGGGTGTTACCTGCAACAGTACCGCTAACGTGAACACTATGACTGTGAGTTGATAAATTATAATTTCCTGCCGATCCGCCAGTCACTGTTGGATTGTGCTGATACCAGTTATACTGTTTCATTCGAGAACCGCCAGTGCCGTCGGAATTGATGGCAAACTCGGGATGTGTTATATCTGGGTTACCGGCATCTACTACAACTACGTCAACATTTTTTCCTGTTGAAGTTAGTGTAATAGTTCCGGTTTGATTTGTAGTTCCGTTGCTGCCCCAACTTGGTCGATCTTCACCTTCGACGCATCTTAGCAAACCCCAGTTTAACATAGTGTTACCGGTCGATGATGATTTGTTCCAGTTGCTTGATGTTTGAGTTGTTGTGGCACATGTTCCTGCTTTTATGCCAAGATACCTTGGGTGTAGTTCAACAGTTTCAACTCTCGGATCGTTTTTTAATTCTCCTGCTTCCCATTCAGTTAGCATGTAAAACGTATTGCGACTTATAGGACGTCTATCTGTGCAAGGTATTGATCTGCTGGGGATATAAAGATCACCACCGGGTGTCTCCATGTCCTGATAGAATTGTTGAAGATCTTCAAAGTTTTTTAAAGTAACTATGTACTCTTTCGTTTCTACGTATTTTTTAACCGACATAGAAACTACTCCTTAGTATCTTCTAATTCTATTTCTTGGGAATACCATCCCTGATGAAGGTCTCACTTGATAGTTAATCTTTGGATAAGTATTACCGTCTGATGGTCGTTCTTTAAAATAATACAATACTCGGTTAGCACCACCTTGTAAAGAAGTGCGATCGTCGTACCCGCCTGTAGTCACAGTCATTTTATTTGCTTTAGCATAACCCATAAGATAGGTTTTTGCCTGACTCTGATTCCAATGTGGATAAGTTTCAAGCGCAACAGCCAACATACCAGTTACTTGTGCAGCAGCCATACTGGAGCCGTTATACTTTTGATATAAATTGCCTACAGTAATTGTACCTGTTCCAGACGTAGTCGACAATGTTGATCCGGAATTTGTATAGGTAAATGTATTAAAACCAGTAACAGTGATAGCAGTTGAATATGTATCAAAGGTATTATCGGTAGTACAAGCTACTGTAACTATGTCGCCGGTAACAAGATCATGTGCCCCGGATGTTGTTATAGTTGCAACATTGGATCCATTTCTTGCAATTGAACTAATGGATAAACTGGCTTGGCCACTGTTAACTACAACGGTACTGGCGCCTCCAGTGTCACCCAGTGAATTGTACACAGAAGAAATTACATTTTCACCCGGTGCATATAAATCAACTTTTGGTCCTGCGTTACTGGATTGTATTTTATATTCCCCAGCTGACGATGATAGACCACCTACTGTTATCATATCGCTGTGACTACCGCCCGGTGTTGAGCCTCTATGATAGTAGTAGGTAATACCGTTGTTTACATAAGAATTATTATAATCTTGGCCGCCTGATGAATCAATCTTGAAAAAATTATTTCCTGCTGAGCTTACAAAAATAATGCCTTCGCTTATAGCATCTGCAATGTCTGCATCGATACTTGAATTTCTATAAGGAATCTTAGTTCCTTCTTGTGTTATTCCATAATAAGCCAATTGCGAAGGAGTAAACTCACCTCTATAAGCAGCATTTTGATCTACGTGCAGATCAATTCTGTTTGTAGTAGCTTCGTAAAAGGTCATTTCCCACAAGATAGTCGGAGAGTTTACTGCACCACCTGTAGCTGCATCATGCCCTTCCCAACGAATTCTCCATGTTCTATTTGGTGCAACGCCTTCTGTTCCGACATACAGACGTTGACAGCTACGATCGCCACCGCTGATCCAGATTTTTCTTACGTTCGGACTGCCAGCACCTGCCTCAGTACCTGTATATCCGCTGCCGCCAAAGAACACACCCCCATTAGAACTGACAAATATATAAGTGCCACCTGTGCCACCTGTGCCATAGGTTGCTCCTAAGTAGGTCACTAACCACGGAGGTGTTAGTCTCCAAACTGCATCATCGTTGGCATCATACCCAAATGGATCACTATTAAATGGCGCTCCTTGTAGCGTTAGGCTGGCCCGCCCGCCCATGTTTAAAGAAATTGAACTGACGGTGGCAATTGTTGAAGAGCTTGTTTCAATTCTGTTGCCTGCTTGAAAAGTTGACAGTGTTTGTAATCTTGTTGATGTATTACAAATTCCGCTGTAACCTGTGTCATGCGGAGTATTTGCACCGACGTCTTCAATTGCACTGCCTAATAGACTTGCAGCAGTTACTTCAGCTCCGCGATAGTTTAGTTTGCTAACAACAGAGTATAACCCACCAGTAAATGGATTGTTGATACCGTATAGGTCAACACCCATACCCCAACTACAGTTTACAATTGTTGGATTTTTTCTACCGATAGTAGGGTTGATTGACTTTTGTGCATGCCATGCTCTAATATAATCAATAAGGTATTCTGGCGGAGTATATGCACCAGCATCTCCCCCATAGGCATCGTGTCTTAGGTTGTATATGTTTGAATCACGTGCCCAACCTTGTGTGTTACCGGCAATAATTCCTGTTACATGAGATGCATGGTTATTAGATCCAGAATAATTGTCGTATACATAGACACCTCTCCAGTAGCCGGTCGCACTGGTTTGTGTGACGTCTGCTCCAACTTGGCTGTATCTAAAAGTTGAAGTTGTGTCGCCAGATGGCAGCAATGTAATAGTTACACCAGTAGCATTAAACGAAGGTTGTGATGTGCATACTACGTTTACAATAGCACCATCGGAAAGACCGTGAGCAGTTGCCGTAGTGACGGTAACTGTGTTGCTGGATCTGGCCACTGTGGCTAATGTGGCACCTGTTCCTCTAACGGTTTGATCTAAACTGAACCAGTTGTATTGATTAAATCTGCTGGAATATTCGGAATGATTAGGATAAGCAATTTCATCTACCACAACTACATCGACGTTTTTACCTGATCCGGTAATGTTGATAGTTGCAGTCTGTTCAACATTAGATCCGTCGCCCCAACCACTGATATTGCTTTCTAACCCTGCTCTATACAAGCCCCAGTTTTTTTGACCTACTGCGGTTGTGGCACCTCTATGAAATGCAGCCGTTTGGGCAGCGTGCATTTCAGTTTTTACTTCTTTTGGTTTGAGCAAGACTGACTCAACTCTTGGATCTTGTCTAAGCAGTTCAGCTTCTTCTACAGTTAACAGGTAGTGTGTATTTCGACTGATTGGTCTTCTACCTGCACAGGTAACTGCTCTGCTTGGCACAAATTCAGAGCCACTACTGCCCTCCATTTCTTGATAGAAAGGATCAAGATCCTTTCTATCCTTTAGAGTAATTATAAACTCTTTTAGAAATTCTGGCATATTATGCCTCTAATTGTAATGCAGTTAATGTAACTGTAACTGTACCTGATGAACCACTCTTATTAGTTACTCTAATAGGAATGTTTGTTGTAGGTGTACCTTCGTCGTTAAATCCAATAGTTCCTGGACTAATTACTACTGTTTGTGCTCCTGTAGTGATCACTTCGGCAATTACACCACTTCCTGGTGTAGGATCTGTGCCTTCTGTTCTCGAAGCATCTGCTACTCTTGCTGCCTCACTTGTATAAATCCTTACCCAAGCTGCTTTGTCTGTTTGAATCTTTAACAGTGCATAAGCCTTATAGCCTGTAATGTTAATAGGACCAGCAGCAGCATCTGCCAGCGAGCTCGAAGTTCCTGTTAATGGAGCTCGTGTATAGCCACCTCCGCCGGAAGCAGAAGCATTAACCCAGTTAGTTCCGTTGTACTGTAAAACTTGACCCGAACTTACTGGACCGGTGATGACAACATCAGTTAATCCGTCTAAGTTAGTAGCGCCGCCACCGCCACTTACAGTTGTAAATGTGAAAGTACCAGATCCGTTAGTTGTCAGCACCTGACCGTTAGTTCCGTCGCTAATACCAAGATCACTTAATGTCAGTGTATCCCAAGCAGTGTCGTAGTTAGTACTGCTGGTTTTGCGTAGGTATTGACCTGTTGTTCCGCCTGTTGGAACACCTTGACCTGCTGCTCCAGTGGCTCCTGTAGCACCTGTAGCTCCCGTAGCACCTGTAGCTCCCGTAGCACCTGCAGGTCCAACTAAACTGACACCTGCTGGCCAAGTGCCTGCTGCCTTAGGTCCAAAAATTTCGTTAGTCGCAGTGTTAATATAGAAGTCACCGTCGGTACCTTCGGTAGTAGGATCAACTGTTCCATTTAGAATAGTTTTACCGTCAGCACCATCAGCACCATCAGCACCATCTGCGCCAGCAGCTCCCGTAGCACCTGTAGCGCCAGTAGCACCAGTGGCTCCCGTAGCACCTGTAGGACCAATTAGTGAAGTACCTGAACCCGGCCATGCGCCTCCGGATTTAGGACCAATAAGTGTTGTGGTTGTGGTATTAAGCCAGAAGTCACCATCGACGCCGTTTCCACTTGTTGGATTACCAGAACCGTTAAGGATAGTTCTTCCGTCTACTCCATTAGTACCAGCAGCACCTGTAGCGCCTGTGGCACCTGTAGCACCCGCCGGTCCTGTGGCACCTGTAGCACCCGCAGGCCCTTGTAATACGCCTAAATCAACCCAGGCACTGCCATCCCATAAATATCCTCGTAAGTTATCAAGCTGAATGTAAACTTGACCACTTGATGGTGTAAGTGCTGCTCTTGTTGTGGCATTAGCTGTCGAACCTGCAAATGTCAATGTACCGATTGCAACACCGCCAACTTTAGTTCCTGCTGGAAGTAGAACATTACCTGTTCCGTTTGTTAATATTTCAAGATTAGCATTTGTTGTTAATGACTGTAGATAGTCTACTCTCCAGTAACCTTCTTTTGACAAACGAGCACGTAAAGAAGGAGAACCAGTACTGTTAGTAGTTAAGAAACTGATGTTACTTGGAACAACACCTGTAGTAGGTGATGCTGCAACTCCTACGATAATACCTGCAGAGTAAACGCTGGCACTGCCGTCATGACCAGCAAAGGCAAGGTGGCCCATTTGATCGCCAGTAGTAACAGCTGCCGCAGTTGCCACTGATGTGCCTCTTGCTCTACTAAAAGTAAATCCAGTTACGCTGGTGCTGCTTTGATGATATTGACTATAAGTTAAACCAGCAGCAGCAGCAGTATAGGTATTTTCTCTAAGAATAAAGAAACTCGGTCCTGTTAATGTACCGTTTGTTTGATTGTATGTTAGCACACTGGCTGCTGCAACAGAGTTTAATGATGCGCTGTTTGAATAGACTGCAACAGGAGCAGCAGTTGTAGATCCGGAAGCTGCTGCATTAACTCTACCATTACTATTATTAATGGTAAGTGTATTTGTAGCTGCATTGACATCAAAACTGATGCCGGTTCCTGGACTGAATACAGTAGCGCCTACAGAACCAGTTCCTGTTTTAACAAGGCTTAGTGTAGCACCAGCACCAGCCGCCACAAGGTCAGTTGTAAAGTCTGCTGCATTAAAGGTAATTGTATCAGCATCAGTTGCTGAAATGGTCATATTAGTACCATTTGCAAATTTGATAGCATCGGTTTGGGCACCAAATTGATCAAGCATTCTAAAGTTAGCACCACCTGTAGTGCTGCCCGCTACAATGCTATATTCTGTTGCTTCGGATGCAATTGTAATTTCGTCTGCGGCAGATTTTCTAATGTCAATCTTATTTCCTGCTTTAAACTTAATATCTCTATTGACACTTGTAGTTTGATTGGTTAATCTAAAAACTGCATCGCTGCCAGTCGGAGTTAGTGTACCAGCTTAAGCAGTAACATTATATGTGGTACCAGCAATACTGATATTATCAGCATCTACACGAGAAACTGTAACGCCACTCGAACCTGCAAATCTTACTTCGTCAACTGAACCAGTACTTGGCGTCAGTCTAATCTTTGCAGCCGATGCCGAAGTTTCCGCAGAAAGGGTATAAGTTGTATTGTTATCAGTTAATGTATCGTTAGACCAAATGGTTCCGTTAAATCTTAAAACTTGCCCCGAAGAAGGTGTGCCTGAAATTAAAACGTCATTTAGCTCGTCAAGTGTTGTAGCACCACCACCACCGCCACCGCCGGTATCATCAGCAGCTGGCGCCCAAGCAGTTCCGTTCCACTTTAAAACTTGACCAGTGCTGGGTGTATCACTTGTAACGTCGGCAAGATCTGATAAATTTACTGGAATAGTGCCAACGGCATAGGGTAAACTGTTCCAAGCTGAAGTTCCATTTCCTATTTTAAATTTACCAGTGTCTGTTTCGTATCCTGGTTCGCCAGCTACAAGTGTAGGATTTGCACTTGTCCAAGCTGTTGCGGTACCTTTTCTCAATATAATTTGTTGGGGCATGTTAAAAATCCTCTTCTTTGTTATTTATCTAATACGCTATTACGGAGTGCCACCGTCAATTATTGCACTGAATGATGAGCTGCTTGGATCACCGCCATCTAAAACCACAGTAAACGATGAGCTGCTTGGATCACCGCCGTCGATAGTTGATGTAGAACTATCAGTAATTGCTACACTGACACTAACAGTTGGTGTAATACTGTTTAAAGTAACAGTAAATGTTTCAGTTCCTTCAGTAGTAAAATCGTTAGCAACAGTAATTACAAGGCTTGCTGTATTAGAATTAACAGTAAAATTACCAGTTAACGAGCCTAATCCAAGATCTCCAGCGGTAATTCCGGTTCCTGTAATTGTATAAGGAACAGCAGTTCCGTTCGACACATTTGTTGTGGTTAGGGTAATTGTAACACTTGCACCTTCATCAACTGTGGCAGAACTGCGTGTAAGTGCATAAGTTGGTGTTGTTGGTGGGCCGCCTCCCCCAGCTACTAAAATACCGCCAGGTGTAACACCATCACCTACATATATCAATTTGGTATCAGTAACATAGATCAGTTCACCTTCTTCAGGGGTAATACTTAATCTATCTGCTTCTAAACCACGTCTTAATAATAATGCCATTATTTTCCCCTATACTTAGAACGACCCAAGATCTAAGCTAAATCCTGCAGGAGATAAGAATGATCCAAAATCAAGATCGCCACCACCTCCGCCACCACCTGTTATTGCACTAACAGTAACTTCACCTAATCCTGAAGAAGGGCTGATGCTAATATTAGTTCCTGCTATAATTCTACTTACACCTGCTGTAATAGTTCCTGGCCCCCAAGCACTACCACTCCAAACAAGAGCTTGTCCAGTTGTCGGTGCAGTTGCAGTAACATCTGCTAATGCAGAAATGTTATGATTGCTTATATCGCTTACTTGTCCAGTTACATTACCTGTTAAGTTGCCAGTTACATTACCTGTTAAGTTGCCAGTTACATTACCAATAAATCCTGAAGTTGCAGTTATAGTACCGGATGCTCCGATATTATTTGATGCTGTTAAATCAACAGTTGCAATAGAATCAGCATCAACGTTACCTATTACATTACCGTAAAGGTTTCCAGTAACATCGCCAGTAACATCCCCAAATACATTGCCAGTTAAATTACCTGTTACATTACCAGTAACATCGCCAGTGACATTACCAGTAACATCGCCAGTGACATTACCAGTTAAATTACCTGTTACATTACCAGTTAACGGGCCTAAAAAGACATCAGCGGCTATGTCGCCGTCGATATAAATGTTTCCAGTTCCAATAATGTTTCTACTGTTAAGATCCAGATTTCCGCCTAATCTTGGCGTTGCATCTTCTTGAACTGCATTAATACTGTCGGGCGTTGAAATTGTTATTTCATTAGCACCGTGAGTTACGAATATATTAAGACCCTGCTTAATTGTGCGTAACTGTAAATTATTACCTATTTTTTCTTTAAAAACAGGCGAACCAGTACCTAAATTGTCGGCTGTAATTACTCTTGTTAAATCTAATTCATTAAAATTATTATTAGATTTTTCAAAGGCCGTGCGTAAGTCATCGCCGTTGCCGTCGTTAGCATAAGTTCCAAGGTTAACCTGTAAAATAGTCATTTTTTGAGCTCTCTATATATTTATCTGGCTCTTAGTTTTGCTAAGCCGAACAAACTTAATATACGTATATAAAACCAACCTATATCAAATTCCCACCACTTTACACTTAATTTTGCAGAAGTTCCGTCTCCGTGATGGTTGTTATGTAGTTCTTCTCCGCCTATCCATATGCCCCAGGGTAATAGATTTCTACTTGTGTCATTTACTGTGTAATTTTTATAACCCCACCAGTGTGCAAGACCATTGATAACTCCTGCAGCCCATATTGGAATCCACAACATTTGAATTCCCCAGATTAAAAATCCCCATACGCCAAATAGAACAAGATCTATGATCAGCATCAAACAAATTCCAAGTAATGGATACTGAGAATAAATTTTACGTTCTACCCAATCGTCCGGAGTGCCGACCCCCAGTTTTAAAACTTCTGGGTCTTTTTTAGCTTTTACATATAAAAAAGAACCGCCTAACAGTACACGCCATATACCATATATTTTAGGACTATGGGGATCTGTTGTTGTGTCGGCAGCTTGGTGATGTTTACGATGCACTGCCACCCATTCTCGAGTATTCATGCCGGTAGTAAGCCATAACCATGCTCTCATCAAATGAGAAACTAATGGGTGGAATGTTACACTCTTGTGTGCTTGACTACGGTGCAGATATAGTGTAACTGACACTATAGTCAAGTGTGTCATCAAGAGAGTAATTAAAATTATTGTCATTTTAGTACTTCAATAGTGCAGTAGGCATCTCCAGGTACAGCTATATCTGGAAGCGTTCTGGCTATTACTGTTACTCTGTAGATTTTATGAAAACTTTTCTCTGAAATAATAGCTGTCACCGAATCTCCTATTGTACTTAAAGTTTCAGCATTGATAGTAGTCCAGGTAGTATTGTTGGCAGTCAAGGTTTGCTGCCCCCCAAAAATATTCAATGGCTTAGTCAAAACCTGAGTAAAAGCCACTGTTGTTGATGATCCCATTACTGTGGCAGAGGCTTCGGCTAAACTATAATTTATTTCTACATCTAATGTAGAACCCATGCCTGCTGCAATACGCACAGATAGGGCATCTTTTGTCATATTAGATCCGCCAACTGCCAGTACCGCAGATGTGCCGGCTTCGTTAGTAATGCCCAGGTATGCTGTGGTCTGTACAGTACCGTCACCGAACTGTAGCGTGCCAGGTAGTTCTGTTGTTGCGTCGTTTCTAAATACCCATCTATGTTCAAATGTATCACCCGGTTCCAACATTTCGATACTGAAATCTCTATAGTTAGGATTACCTGCTTGATACTCACTGCTGAGAATAGCCCCACCGGGTGCTATCAGGGTGCCGTTTTGACTACCGATAGTCCAGACTTTTGAAGTTGGTGTAGGATTTCTAAAGGTATAGGTATTGCCTGGTTCAAATACAAACTCGGGAACTACTATTTCGTAAGTGACTCCTGGATCAATGGTTGTTTCTGTAACTGACATCCAGATAGGAGCAATTTCTGATCCAGCGTTGATTTCCCAACCATCTCCAACCACAGTGATGTCATCGTTCTCGCTAATGTCAACTATTAATGTTCCAGTGGTACTGCCTGTTGCCGCCACATCAGAAACTGTAGTTCTATGCTTAACAACAAATTCTAAATCACTGTCAACAGCACCTGTCAGTGTTCCATGATCGTAAACAGACCCATCTGGGAATGTTAAACTACTGTTAGCACCAAACTTCCATTCATAGCCATTGACTGTTAATGTAGATCCAGCAGGTACAATTTGATAATCTGGACTGTAGAAGGTGTACG
>JACCEA011236139.1_pt1 | contig 19648 bp, 18 predicted proteins | sample 7449851 | NCBI WGS metagenome assembly JACCEA01 (sample SAMN15323453, study PRJNA562643) | freshwater metagenome | isolation source: river surface water | place: USA:Blue River Watershed | collected 2017-08-18
ACATCGCAAAATACTTCCACTAACTTGTGCATAGGCCCTCTTTGTTGTGATTGGGTTTATCTTGGTCGAAAGATCCGATCACGAAGAGGGCCTTTAGTTCAAACTTTCTTATCCCGAGTTCAGGTTAGTATGAGTCACAATGATTTTTCATGAGCTCCTCTAGCCCTTCCTTTCAGTAGTGGCCATGCCCACCCCTTGCTGGATACAACTACGGCTATGAGATGAAACAGAATTAACACCAGCATCAGTTTCGCTCCTATCTCGTGGACTTCCCCCCAAAACCTAACTTCTGCACTATTAGTTTCGGGTTCATTTTGCTCGTCATCTTTAATAGTATTTGCCACCAGTGATGCTACCGAAGGCTGAGCAATACGCTCTTGCATAACCGATATTAGTTTGATACCACTGACAGCAGTCACTAGCAGAGTAAGTATCATTGCAAATATAACGATACCTCCCAGAGACGTATGACCTGAATGGCTCTCCGATTTAGTTTCTAATACATTTTTGTTTTGTGTGATGACCGCTACCCGCACTTTAATCGCATCGAGATAACGCCGATATCTACGAACCAGTATCCACCAGCTGACCCTAACCAAAACCAAAGCAAGAATGGCATAACCGACATACCGATGGACTGCGCTTGGATTCTCAGCAAACAGATGACTAAGGCAAAGCAATCCGACCAAAGACCAGTGAAACAAGTGTTTGTATATACTCCATCCTAAGATTTTCGTACCCATATATAATGCCCTTAAACACGAGTCTTATTTTTAACCATCAGGTTAATCTGGCGCGTAACACCTATGACTATAAAACGTTATCTGGTGCTACTCTGTGCGTTACTGCCCTAATCAAAACCAGAGCGATAATTTGCAAGGTGTTTATGCCCCAAGAGTTCGGCTTATCACGGGTTAGATTCAGTGGTCATACGGAAGGGGTACTAAAAAGCCTCGACAGTTATTCACTCGGGCTTTTTTGTATAGAGTCGACCACATTGCCATCCACGACTGTTATGGTTTTATCGCAGCGGGAAGCGAGATCTTCATTATGAGTCACAAACAAAACCGTCATTCCTTCATCACGACTGACTTGCCGTAACAGTAAAAAGACCGCGTCTGCACTTTTTGTATCAAAATTGCCCGTCGGTTCATCTGCAAGCAATAAAGCGGGATTCATAGCAAGAGCACGTGCTAAAGCGACACGCTGCTGTTGACCACCGGACAATTGTGATACAGGTTGATCAACCCATTGGGTGAGCCCCACACTATCCAGCAACGATGCTGCGCGTATTGCCATAGCTTTATTTGGAAATGTCGCTTCCCCCAGTAAGGGCATCATGACATTTTCAAGCGCACTAAACGCACTGAGTAAATTGTGAAATTGAAAAACAAAACCAATATTGTGGCCGCGCAAACGCGTCAGTGCGTGATCATCCATGTGAGTGGTAGATTGGTTACAAATCGATAGCGTCCCGTCGGTTGGGCGATCCAGCAGACCCACAATATTAAGTAACGTGCTTTTACCTGAACCTGATGGGCCAACGACAGCACAGAACTCACCGCGCATTAGTGTTAAGTCAATACCATGCAATACTTCGACTTCATTCGGCAGGCCGGTATTAAACGACTTGCGTACACCACACATTTGTAAAACGACATTACTATCAGGTTTGTGATCAGACACGTATAGCCACTACTGGATCAAGGCGGGCTGCGCGTAAAGCGGGCACGAAAGCAGAAACTAATCCTGTTAACATCGCCAGTAATAAAGCACTGACAAATAACGAAGGTTCAAAACTGAGTGGAAACAGCGGTGTTCCATTTGCACTCCGTTGTAATTGTTGCCATAGCAATAAACCGAGCGCCCCCATCACTGAACCGACAATAGCTCCACCTAACCCGAGTAGCCCTCCTTGTAACAAGAACACCCGCAGCACCTGGCCACGAGTAATGCCCATCGCTCGTAAAATGCCAATTTCACGGGATTTTTGTACAACAGAGACAACCAATACGCTAGCGATACCTAATGCAACGGAGAGTGCTACAAATAAGCGAATAATTGTGTTTGAGCTTTGCTGCGCCCCGACTGCGACAAAAAATTGAGCATTAGTTTTTATCCAGCTTTCGGCGTCGGTGTCTGTTGCTGCCTGAATGCGCTGCGCAATAATCTCCGCGGCGTATATATCTCTGACGGTGACATCCAAAACAGAAACGCCGCCAATTAAACCCAATAGGCTTTGCGCAGTTCGCAGGGCTACAAAGGTTGTCCGAGAGTTAGCTCCTTTACTGCCCAAATCAAAAATACCAGCAATAGTGAGAGTATTATCCGCACCGGTTGAAGCTGTGACTCGTAGCTTCTCGCCTACGCTTAAACCTAATTCACTCGCTAATTCGGCCCCAATGAGTATGTCTGAGCCAGTCAGTCGTGTCGAACCACTCACTATTTTGTCTGCCATTGGCACGATTTGAAAATAAAGTTCAGGATTGACACCGATAATTGAGATCGCGCGACTAGCATCCCCACGGATCACTAAACCAGCTCCAGTCGCGGCCGGAGAAACCACCAGTACATCCAGCATTTTTCTGATTTGCACTGCAATGCTTTGCCATTGATCAATACTTTTAATACGCTGCGGTGGAGCCTGAACAATAGCGTCATGAATAAAAGAAGCAGGGTCAGCACGCAAAGTCCGGACTATTTCTTTGGGCGGAAGTAACTGAATATGCGCCTGCCCAGTCAGAACACGCTGCATAAAGTTCGCCTGTAAGCCGACAAGTAAAACAGACATGAAGACAATGACCGCGACACCAAGCGCAACACCACTAATTATAAATGCAGTTTGAATACGCCCCTCACGTAAAAAACGCAGTGCTACAATCCATTCAAATGGCTGCCAGGGTCGCAAGGTTGCCATACCATCAGACATCTGTTTTTTGCTCATCACTTAACAACCACAGGTATCGCCGACACAGCAGTCAGTGAGCGAACACGAGAGCCATCGGTAATGCTATCCTCACTGATTGGGACGACCAGATCGCCGTTGCTTAATCCTGATAGCACTTCAGACCAGCCATTGCTGCGCAGTCCAAGTGCCAGATTCTGTCGACGAACCTGAAGACCATCCAGTTTTAACACCCAGGGAGTGCCGGAGTTTAAATCGTGTATTGCAGTTGCAGGCACCAACACTGCATTTCGACGAGACGCAACCTCAATATCGACTGAAACCGTCATGTCTTGCCGTAAATAAACAGGCGGCTCTTTTACCCATAATTTCACTTCGATAGAACCACGCCCAGCATCAATGCCGGGATTAATATAGACCAACTGTGCACTAAAATGCTGAAGCGAGTAGGCGTCTGCCGAAGCCAATGCCGACTGCCCTAATTGCAGTAAATGCAGATTTTTCTCCTCAATCTGCACCACCAGTTGCGTCTCTGCTGCTGGCGAAAGCTGCATCAAAATAATACCTGGCTGCACAACATCACCTGGTTCTACATTTCGCGTAATCAACACGCCCGATACTGGCGCTTTCAACGTGGTATAAGCCAGTCGTGCCTGTGCGACCAGCAAGCCAGCTTCAGCTTGTTTCAATCCCACATCGGCTATTTCGACCTTACTGCCATTGTTTTGTGTGCTTTTCATTTGTTGTCGTATGCCGCTCACTTTACTGCGAGTGACTTGCTCTGCTCGCTTGACCTCATCAAGCAAAGACTGGCTTATCATGTCTTGGTTAAATAAATCCTGATGACGCGTTAAGACGTTTAGGGCAGCCACTTCATTGGCTTGTGCCTCTTCAAACGCATGCTCAGCCAAAGGTCGCTCCACCTCAATAAGTTGACGCAGTTGTGCGCTGGCCAGCTGCACATTTCGCAGCGCCTGACTGGCAGCGGCACGTAATTCACTAGATTCCAATTCAATTAATACAGTATCCGCGGTAACCGATTGCCCTTCAGACACAGGGACATTCAGTACGGTGCCGGTGATCTGCACACCAATATTGACCCTGTGCGGCGTTTCCACCCGTCCGCTTGCGACTACAGACTGAACGAAGTCACGCTGAATGACCATTTCTAAAGCGACTTGAGGCCCGAAAATCAGCCGTGGCCCTGCCCAAGTAGCCGCAATTAAAAAAGCGACAATAAACAATCCAATGCCTGAGTATCGCTTGGCAACATGCCAAATTTTGCTTAATGGGGTTTCAGGGGAAGAAGCATGTTCATGTGTTGGTTGCTTTTCTTCAGGCTTGCCCTGAAATGATGTGGCTAATCCCTCTGAAGGTTCGGCCGTCGGCAGTGCCTGACTATCATTGTTGTAATGGGAAGCTGATTCTTTTCCAGACGTATCATGAGTCGTCATGATTTGACCAGTGGATTCTGGTCCATAGGATGAGTGCGACGAATGATTTCCAGCCACAACGTCATAAAAAGTAAACCAGTACAAGCAACTATGAAGTCGTTACCGACAGGTATTACCATCCCCATCAGCGTTCGCAACTGGGGGATAAATAGAAATGCAAAAAGAAGTACAGAAATCAGTACGGCTGTGCGTAACACCCATGGGTTTGCACTGAACAACCCCAACAGAGCTGGACGACTCAGGTCGCGGTTAGCGAGAATCAACATGTAAACGCTCAGGATGAGCATCACTACAATAAGGCTACCGCTATGAGTGGGATCCCAAAGCCTGGATGACATCCATGCATAGGCCGTTACTAAAATAAATGCGATGCCAAGACCTTGCAGAATCCCATGCCACAGATGTTGGAAACTAAACGGAGAATCGTTAATTTCTCTTGGCGGACGGTCCATTAATCCGTTGGATTGTGGCTCAGCTTCAAAGATAATTGAGCAGGCTGGGTTGATGATCAGTTCAAGTAACACTATGTGCACGGGCAATAGCAGTGCTGGCCAATGCAAAATGACAGGGATCAGTGCCAGCGCAATAATCGGAATATGGACGGCAAAGGTAAAACGAGTGGCCTTACGAATATTCTCATAAATACGCCGGCCCTGACCGATGGCATTTACAATACTCGTGAAGCTGTCGTCTAACAGCACGAGTGAAGCGGCCTCACGGGCAGCGTCTGTCCCTCGCTCCCCCATAGCTATGCCAATATCAGATGCTTTGAGCGCTGGCGCGTCATTGACACCATCACCAGTCATCGCAACAACTTCACCATGGCTTCGAAGAATATTGACCAAACGTAGTTTATCCGAAGGTTGTAAACGAGCACAAATATCAACTTTGCGTAAGCGCGCTATCAGAACTGTATCTTCCATGCTGGCAATTTCAGCACCAGTGATCACGTCAGCCCGTTCGGACAAACCCACTTGTTTGGCAATAGCACGTGCGGTATCCGCATGATCGCCCGTCATCATTATCACTCGAATACCAGCTTGTCGGCATTGAGCTATAGCTGCAGGTACTTCAGGACGCGGTGGATCAGCCAGAGCAATTAAACCTAAAAAGGTAAAGTCAAAATCATGCTGTGTCGCTGGCCAGGCAGATTTACCAGTACCAGTAGAACACCAGAGGCCACGTGCCACACCCAGAACACGTAAACCTCGTTTTGCCATCGTTTTAATTTGTTGCTGTATAACTGCCTTCTGCGCCATATTTAAATGACACAAGTCAGCAATAGCCTCGGGGGCACCTTTAGTTGCCAATACATATTGATTTTGCTCTGCGCTGGCAAAAACTCTGGTCATTGCCAGTATGTCTTCTGTCAGCGGATATTCAAATTCGGGCTGCTGTTCATTCTTCAAATGTTCGGTGCCAGCCAACCAGCGCCGACTAAATCCCTGAATGGCTTTTTCCATAGGATCATAAGGGTCTAACGGTGTTGCAAGCATGGCAAACTCTGTGAGGGCATGAAAAGATTCAGGCAAGACTTCAACATCTTCAGGACTAAAGGTGTCGCCCGCCCCAGTGAAAGATATTGTGGCAAGCTCGGCGACTTGCATCCGGTTCTGGGTAAGAGTGCCTGTTTTATCTACGGCTAAAACAGTGATAGCACCAAGCGATTCTACAGCTGTAACACGTCGGGTCAGTACTTTTTGTTGGGCAATACGCCACGCCCCCATAGCTAAAAACACCGTCAGGATCACTGGAATTTCTTCAGGCAAAATAGCCATCGCCAACGCAATCCCAGACAACAAGCTGGGCAATATCGGTTGACCATTCCACCACCAAGCCAATAAAACCTGAAAGGCCGCGATTAATAGGGCAATACTACCTAACCATCGCACCAACCGCCCTGAAGCTTGCTGCAAAGCGGATGGTACTTCTGTGGTTGCGGCTAAATCTCTGCCAATTTTTCCCACCGCAGTATCTGTTGCTATGGCATGCACAACAGCTTGCCCTAACCCACTGACGACGACTGTACTGGCAAAAAGTGTACAGGCACTGTCATCACCCGGTGCTAAGTTGACTGTATTCTCCGTAGCTTTTATACGAGCAGCTTTCTGTACCGGCACTGCTTCGCCCGTAAGCAGAGATTCGTTGACTGTTAAATTGCCCTCCAGCAATGTCGCATCAGCTGCAATCCGATCTCCCTCACGCAAAATCATCATATCTCCGCGCACAATATCCCGGGCGGCAATGCGTAGCTCGTTGCTATCCCGAATAACAAGAGCTCGCGGCGCCGAAAGATCCCGAAGAGACTCAAGTGTTCGTTGTGTTTTACGCTGCTCAAGCACAGTGATAACAATGACGACAATTACAAAACCCAGCAATAATATCGCTTCGGTACGATCACCAAGAGCGAAGTAAATACTACCTGCGGCCAACAGCATTAAAAACATCGGCTCAGTGAGTACTTTTAGCATCATCGCCAGATTAGATTGGGGTTTATTCCCAGGTAATAAATTGGGCCCATCATCAGCTAATCGCCTGGTGGCTTCTGCCGATGTTAATCCATTCTCAGCGGCTGGATCATAGTGCGGCTTTTTATCATCAGATGCTTTGCTGTCATTTACTCCAGCTAAGTCTCTCGTGAATGATTTTTTTGCCTTATTCATTGGCGACATCCTATGTAAAAAAACCTATTTTGACTCTTTACTCGCGGATTCGACGTTGGTCACTTTATGAAACAAGCTCTGAACAGGCTTTTCGTTTCCAGATCGGCTTGTGTGAACTTATGTTTTTGGGAGGATTTTGATGAACATGTCTGCAAACACCGAGTCTCTGTATAAAAGAAGCTTCCAGTTTTAGCGTCATCGAGTTCTTCAAAAGACAAGTATTCACACGTCCACTGGGAGTGGCAGGGACGCAGATAAACTTTGCAGTAGAAAACATAACAGTTGGATGCAGGAAAATCTGTGCGATAACGCTCGAAGCGAACCATCAAATACAAACAAACTTCTGGCGCTTAATTTCAAGCTGTCAGAATTAGCCAAAGCTCGACCAACCAAAACTATTCATTATTTGGCACAGGTCAAACCGTATTATTAAGCGCGGTATTCTACACACAGGAGCAATAATGTTAGTCTGTGCGTTGACCTGTCATTGGTGTTGTAATAGAGAATCCTAATTGACCCAGTGCATCACCCCAACTGGTTTAACCGAGATGGATACGTCAAATAGCTGATTAATTTCAGTCATCCGCTGCTGATAGATGTTCCGAATGTTTGTCATCTTGGCTTGAAATTCATCATTCAGCGTTATAACGCTTTGACTGAGCTGCGCTGCTTTATCTTGCAACTTGATGTATTCAAAACACCGCCATCGTTCATTAATTCGCGGTAACGATAAAACGTATCACGAGACACCCCCATGACTTTGCAGGCCCTGGATACGTTGCTCAGTTCCTCTGCCAGATTGAGTAAACCTGTCTTGTGTTTGATGATTGGATTGTTGCTATGGAGCATGAGAGTTACCTCTTTGGTTTTGATTAAGGATTCGACACCCACAATCAAAACTGGTAACTCTCACCTTTTCAAGGCGATGTGTCAGATCAAGTCGAGACTAATTCAAATAACCAAAAGAATGAATATTAAACCTTCATCCTCAGATTTTTCAGTTCGAGCCATTTTATTAGTCCATTTCATATAAAAAAAGGGCGCCAAGTGCCCTTTCGTGTTCCAGTTCCTAGGATAAATTCACACCATGTGCAGTAGCCAGAGCGTGTAAACCTCCTGCAAATCCTTGCCCAACAGCCTTGAATTTCCATTCAGTTCCATGCAAGTAAAGTTCACCGAAAATCATTGCAGTTTCAATAGAGTAATCTTCAGACAGATCAAAACGGGCCAACTCAATATTACTAGAATCGTTCGAAACACGCATGTAGCTATTGCTGACCATGCCAAAATTTTGTTTGCGTTGTTCAGCCTCATGAATGGTAACAGCGAATACCAATTTCCTTATATCAGCAGGAATTTTTGATAAGTCAATTTTAACTTGCTCGTCATCTCCTTCACCTTGTCCGGTGAGGTTGTCGCCTAGATGCTCAACAGCTCCACATGCGCTTTTCTTTTGGCCGTAGAAAATGAAATTTGCATCAGAAATAACTTTACCAGTTTCCCCAACCATGAATACAGAAGCATCCAAATCGAACTCAGCACCATCAGTCACACGCGGATCCCAGCCTAAACCTACCATAACAACTTTTAGACCAGCATCAGCTTTGGTCAAAGATATATTACCGCCTTTAGATAATGATACACCCATTTTAAAACTCCATTTATGATTTGGGGCTTGTCCCAAACAGTGGGGGGAAAATCCCCCATAATTAATGATACTAAGCTTACAAAATATTACGCTTATTAGTTAGCAGAAACGCCGTACTCGAGACAAACAGAAGACAGACCGCCCTTATAACCTTGGCCAACAGCACGAAACTTCCATTCTCCGTTATTGCGATACAGTTCGGCAAATAGCATTGCTGTTTCAGTAGACGCATCTTCAGACAGGTCGTAACGTGTGATCTCTTTGCCTGAATCTTCACTAACAATACGAATGAATGCACCACTTACTTGACCAAAGTTCTGGCTACGAGACGCTGCATCGTGGATGGTGACAACAAACACAATCTTAGCTATTTCAGCAGGAATTGTATCTAAGTTAACCTTCAGAACTTCATCATCTCCATCACCAGCACCAGTTCGGTTGTCACCTGTATGCTCTAATGCACCACCAGCACCACGAAGATTGTTATAAAACACAAAATCTTCTGGAGAGCGAACTTTTCCACTTTCATTCAGCAGAAAAGCAGAAGCATCAAGATCGAAGTCTTGACCATCAGTCGAGCGAGCATCCCAGCCTAGACCAACCAGCACTTTCTTCATGGTGGGATCGGTTTTTGTCAGAGAAACGTTGCCACCTTTAGATAAAGAAACAGTTGTCATATTTTTTCCTTCTAATATTTTAATAAATTTTAAAGTTTTACTTTGCTTCAGCTTCACTCTTCTCAGGAAAAATTAAGCTTGCGAACACACCAATGAACAAGACCGCTCCAACAATAGCAAGACTCGCCATAGCAGAAATAGTATAATCATGGTGGAATATATGTGCAGTCGCATTCAGGCCAAGCTTAATAGCGATGAAAAACAAAAGCACTATTACCGCTTTCTCAAGATGAACCAAATACTGCTTTAACGCCTCTAGAACAAAATAAAGCGTACGCAAACCTAAGATAGCAAACATCATAGCGCTATACACAATCAAAGGTTCACGGCTTACCGCAATAACAGCGGGTACTGAGTCAAATGCAAACATTACATCCGACAACTCAATAACAGCCAAACAAAGCATTAAAGGGGTCGCGTAAAATGCAGCTTTACTTACACGACCAACCTGAATGTCTGCGTTTTCAGGTTTTGCGAGTTCTGCATCAACTTCTGACTGTTTCATTAAAAATGCGTGGTTACTAATTTTTGGCCATATCGGAAAAAAACGTTTCACAAGGCGGTAGGCCAAATGTTCTGAGTAGTCTTCAATAGAATCGTCTTCTTCACTGCTACGCAACATCAGAACAGCCGTCCAACCAACGATTACGGCAAATAATAGCTCGACCCAAGGCCCTAACGCGAGCAGCCCTGTGCCGATAGCAACAAATATTCCGCGAAATACAATGGCACCAATTATGCCCCAGTATAGAACGCGATGTCGGTAGCCATGTGGTATCGCGAACCAAGAAAAAACTGCCATCATGACAAAAAGATTATCCACTGAAAGAACTTTCTCAAGGACATAACCCGTTACAAACAGACTAGCGACGTCTACGCCGTGATGCACATAGAGGAAGCCAGCAAACGCGAAAGCTATTGCAACCCAGAAGATTGACCACATTACAGCACTTTTTAACGCAATCGGTTTATCGTCCCTGTGCATGAAAAGGTCGATTAGAATCGCTCCAACTGAAAGCATCAAAAATACTGCTACAGTCTCAATGGGGAAACCAATATTTGTTGAGCCCATGTTTTATTGTTCCTTAATTACGATAGATAGTCAGATGAGTTAAACCCAAGAGCTAAACAAATTTCCTTTACAGCCGTCATTTCATTTTCATCAAATACGCCATCACTTTTTGCAACCGCAACCCCAACACGAATGGCCAATTGAGCTGCACCTTCATCATTTTTAAGCGCTACTATATATTTAAGCGCCTCACCTTTACCGATATCTTCATCGAAATCGAAGCCATTGATTAGTTTTTGAAAAAAAGTAACTACTTCATTGGTGTCGAAAACCTTAAGTTCATCAGAGTTCTTGATAAAGCCAAGCATCTTCTGCTTTTCTTCACTGCTTGGACCGTTAGAGACCACCGAAATATATGCACATACAGCGACGGTGCCTTCCATAAATTTTTTATTTTTAAAACGAGTTACTTGATTCGCCAACTCAGTGCGACCAGAATTTACAATATCACGTACTTTGTTAAAAAATGACATAAAAGCCTCTTTACGTGTGAGTCAGTTATTTACTACCTGCTTTCCAACGAAAGCCCCAATTAAACGCTTCATCCATCTGTTTGTGACCAGTGTAATAACGATTAATGCGTTCAACTTTGATAGCACCGCCATTATTGATTAGCCGCGCAATAGCACACATACTTAGACCCGCTTGACCTTCGGTTAATCTTGTTTCAACCGGAGATTGCCCTTCTATGTTAATAGTGACTACCCCATCAGTACTTTCCCAGTTCGGCACACCTTCATAAATGAATGCATAAATCAGGACTTCACTTATGTCCTCCCACCGATTGCCATTCACGAACAACCATTCCCCCTCCGAACTATCTCCTGTGCGATCATCATCTTGGAGTTCTACATATGGCTCCTGATTTAGGCTGCCGAAAGACTGCCCCAATGCCTGGACTACGTCACATTGTCCGTTCCTTTGCCTTACGAAAGCGCCGAGATCTAAGTCTACTCCATTGTTACGTTTAAACAGTGAGAACCCATCATGCGTTGAACCACGGTGCCAGTTAAGGTTGATACGGATTTTGCCGAATTTGTTACCCTGCTTTGATAGGCTAATTGTTGGCTTATCCTTGCTCAGAGTTACTTTTTGGAGGCTAATAGGCGGCGTCGATACAGGAGTTGGGGGAGGTGAAGGCTCATCTGCGATCTTAACACCAAAATGTTCAGCAAGGGGTTTAAGACCGCCATTAAAGCCTTGAGAGACGAATCGAAATTTCCACTCTTCGTTACGGCGATAAAGTTCGCCTAATATGAGAGCAGCTTCACTGCGGCCATCCATCGGGACATTACAAGTAATTAGAGCATTACCACCTTGCTCAACCTGAATCTTCAATTCACCTAAATTACTTATCACTTTGCCAACATCAACCGTTGCAGTAAAAGCAATTTTTTGAACTGATAGCTGGATTGAGCCAAGCTCTATATTAAAGACAGTTTGTTGAGTGCCGACTTCAAGAGCGATTGAACCATCGTTACTACGAGGTTGCCCATAAAAAAACATATCAACGCCATCTTGAACTTTAGCGTTTTCATACAGGCGGAAAGCTGACACATCAACTTCTCCACCAGCGATAACTCTCACAGTTATCGCCTGATTCGGAACTGGGGCATTCCCCCCTTGAATAAGCTCCATTATCGCACCAATGCTGCAACTATTTCACTTTGCATGTCGTCAATCGTGCGACCACTGCAAGCCAATCCATTAGCAGTAAATGTCCATTCTCCGCGACTGCGTTGAAGTGAAGAAATGAGTATACCCGTATGCTTACCCTGCTCTGTAAGTATATACTTGGCAAGTTCTCTGCCATTTTGATCAACGACACGACAGAAGGCGTTATCTACTTCATCAAAGGTTTGACCTCGGAAGCTGTTTACAGTGAATGCTAAATATTCTACGTTGGAAGGGAGGCGGGGAATATCGATGTATATAACTTCGTCATCGCCATCGCCTTCTCCTGTTAGGTTGTCACCACTATGATTTATGGAACCACATTTTGATTTTGTTTGTCGGAACCATACTGTGTCTATCTTGTTACCTTTATCGTCTAATAAAACGACGCTAGCATCCAAGTCGATCGACGCACTTCCTCCTAAAAATTTTCCAAAAAAACCTGATGGTTTAGCTGGGTCCCACCCTAAACCGAAGCTCAATTTTGTTAAAGCTGTGCCAGATTGTTTTACCAGCGACACTGACTGTCTTTTTTTCAAAGATACTGAAGTCATTTCGAATCCTTTTGTTTTAGTTTATTCCTAGATAAAATTCAGAGATTCTCACCGAAATTTAGAGGGATTTCCATAACCCCCCTCAGGAAAGGTAAGTTTTTCCTGTATTTTAATAAAAAATTCGAAATTTCTAATGAGCATCTAGCTTTTAAAAAATTTCGTCAGTTCATCTTAGTCAATACACATAAATACAAATTAATTGTGTTCAGCTTCGATGTACCCATTCTTTACCAATCAAAATTGGAAGTCAATCATATTTTGATTGACTATATTCAGATTAAATAATAGTGTTCAAAACCTTATGTATGTTAAGTGTGATGGCTGAAGGGATTGGCAATGTTAAAATCTATATGGTTTATGGAGGGGTTGTCATCGCAACGCGATATTATCATTGCGGTGAAGGAAGTCCGTGATACTCAGAGTCTTTCTTTTAATATCATTGCGTCTCATAGAGGCAGTCGTCCTGAAATTACGTCTGTTGCGGATATTTCTTTAGTTGAACCTAAGAACGATTTAGATCGACTCGAATTCATCAAATCCGTCATAGCTCTTCATAATGTAGTATCCATTCATGGTGGTAGAAATTGTCGATGGCTTGAAGAACATCGTGAAGAAATTCAAGCCCTAGGCGTTAGTCTAACAACTGGGTCTACTAGCCTTAATATGCATGAAATAGCAGATAATAAAGTGCTATTTGCGCGTTTTATGGAACAACATGGTTTACCAGTTGTGCCGTCCATACTGATAAACAATGTTCAGGAACTGGAAAATCAAATATCGCTCAGGGTGGCAAAAGGTGAATTAGTATGTATAAAACCTGTGGTGGGAATTTACGGTATCGGCTTTTGGATTCTTTCACCAAAAGTGAGTCCTATGGCAGCATTCAGCAATCCTGATAATCGCAAGGTCACCCCTGATATGTATCTTACTGCATTGCGTAAACTTAATAGCAGCGATCTACCCGAGCCACTTGTGTTGATGCCTTATTTGCCTGGTTCTGAAAGTTCAATAGATATGGTTGTCGAGAATGGAAAGGTTTTAGCCGCGGTCAGTCGCCGCAAAGAATCCTCAGTCCAGTTCATCGAACAATCAGGTGTGGCGTTCGAACTTGCAAAAGCATGCGCTTTAAAAATGAATGCTGACGGATTAGTAAATGTACAAACTCGTAATGACGATCAAGGTAACCCCTTCTTACTTGAAATCAATATGCGTCCTTCGGGCGGAGTTTGTTTCTCGCGCGCTTGCGGGATTAATTTATCTGCAATTTTTGCTCTGCGTAAGTTGGGCCTAATCGACCAAGAGACAGCTATTAAGTTGGGTACAAAAGGTTTCCACTCGGCGGTTGTTCGCTCCGTCTCTAGCGTCATCGAAGTGGTATGAAAACATTTCGTCTAATCAAATTAATGGACTATTTCAATGAGTGAGATTGAGCAGGTTTTGCGGCGTAAACTATCGATGGGAGATTTAACTGTCATCAGCTCACAAACCTTACCTTTTGAACAATTTTTCGAGATTGCAGAACGCCGGAACCCGAAGAGAGCATTCCTTTTTGTTAGCAAAATCCTTGGGCGTCACATACCCGTCAAGCCGAGCATTATGCGCAATACATACAAGTCTCTTGCAACTATGCTGCCTGTTGGTCTACCCGAACCTGTTCTCTTTATAGGAATGGCTGAAACAGCTGTTGGACTGGCTGCAGGCGTTTACCAAGAAGCCAGAGTTTCTATTAAAGAATCTGTATTCATAACATCTACTCGCCACCCTGTAGATGGTAATTTGATGTGTGAATTCAAAGAAAACCACTCTCATGCAACAGATCATCTAATCTACTGGCCTGAAAATCTGATTTTGGCTGATCGTGCAAAAAAAGCCAAAACATTGATTATAATTGATGATGAAGCGACCACTGGCAATACCTTTGCTAATCTCTATACAGCATTAGTAAATTCGGGTATTGATGGAATTGAAAATCTTATTGCGGTGACACTAACCGATTGGAGCCAGGACTCCTGGAGAGATAAAGTAGAATGCCCAACAGTCACCTCTATATCTTTACTTAAAGGTCACTGGACTTGGGACGCTAACACTGAAGCAGAGCCACCCCAAATGCCTACCGTTAACGTTACAGCAAAGGGTTCTGTCGATATTGTTAGCCCTCAATGCTGGGGACGTTTAGGCATGGAAGAGTCAATTTGCCAAATTGGTCATGACATATTTGTCTATCCGTTAGAAAAAGTTTTGGTACTTGGCACTAGCGAGTTTGTTTGGCAACCATTTCTACTTGCTGAAAAGTTTGAAATGGAGGGCGCCGATGTCTATTTTAGTTCAACCTCACGATCTCCTATAGCAATTGGTCATGCTATTGAATATGCCATTACTTTTTACGATAACTACGGATTGGGCATTCCAAACTTTGTCTATAACGTTGGTTCAAGCTTCTTTGACAAGATATTCTTGTGTTGCGAGACTCCCTTCGAAAGTATTGATCCATCTCTACTTACTGACCTTGGCAACGTTGCCAAGCATGTAGAAATAATTTGCTATAAGTAAATAAATAAATGATAAACAATATCGTTCGCCCTGTAGTTTTCCCCGATTTAGACGACACGCTGTTTCAAACCAAACGAAAAATGGTTAAAGAGCTAGCGCAAGAACCTGTCCGTGTTGGCGCGTTAGATCGATCACTTAACCCTCGCAGCTTTATGAATGAAGAGCAGGCCATGTTAATTGATTGGCTGCTGGCACATGCTGAAGTAATTCCTGTGACCGCTAGAGGTACTGAAGAATATTTCCGTGTTCAGATACCATTTTCCTCTTGGGCGATTACGACACATGGAGCTGTAATCCTCACGCCAGAAGGTGAATGTGACATTGAATGGCAAAAACATATTGAGATCGCTCTTGTTCCTTATTACCAAAAATTGCTGGACATCCAGAGCACAATCACTAAATTGATCGCTGCAAAAGGAATCGATGCTTGGGCTCGGATCAATTATGAATACGATAATGTTCCTGTCTATTTGGTTATAAAACATAGCGATAGCGCTAAACTTCACGAACTTAATACTCTTGGTGACGACATTGAAAAAATGTTTGGAACTGAAGGCTTTTACATTCATCGGAATTCCAACAATATTGCATGGCTGCCGACCTGTATAGAGAAAGGCAAAGCCACCAGCTACCTTCTAGAAAAACTTCGATCAGAACGAGGCACTTTCCCAACCATTGGTCTTGGCGACAGCTTGACCGATTTCAGTTTCCTGCGTCTTTGCTCTTGGTTCGGAATTCCTAAACAAAGCCAGTTTTCTTCGGCCATCGAGGCTAAGGTATTTGGAGAATAATGTCGTGAATAATGTCCCTGTTTTTTCTGGCACCTATCGTCAAGACGACGTCGAATTCCTGTTAACTCCAGTTTCTATAGCTGTAACCTCTGTTGAAGAAAAAGAAGCACTTATACAATCAGGATTAAAACATTATTCCGACATGCTGAGCCAAGAACCAGCCCCTACTGAGCATCATCTCGACTTATTTAATAAGGCTTTAACCATTGGGGCAAATAGACTCGCGATGAATGTAATGATGCTCGCTATTGCCTTAGCCAAAGAATTCAGAAATACCCCGATTGTGCTCGCTAGTTTAGTGCGAGCAGGGGTGCCGCTTGGAGTAATGCTTCAACGAGCACTGACTATGATCGGTAAAAAATCACATCACTATGGTATTAGCATAATTCGCGACAGGGGAATTGATGAATTAGCCCTTAAGGTTATGGAAAGTCGCCATGGCACATCAGGGATTGTTTGGGTAGATGGCTGGACGGGTAAAGGTGCTATTACGAATGAACTGACCAACGCACTCACTGGACGAGCAGGTTACCCCCCAACACCACGGTTGGTTGTTCTTGCGGACCCCTGCGGTAGCGCTTGGATGTCAGCGACAATGGATGACTGGCTGATCCCATTCGGAATTATGGGAGCTCCGGTTTCTGGCATGATATCGCGTTCACTTTACAATGATTCAGGTTTTCATAATTGCATGATATGCGATCATTTAATTGAATATGACTGTGGCCTATCTCTCGTCGATGCTATAGAGCTGCAATGTAAAAAAATACATCTGTCAGAAGTTCCCGCCATAGACTTTAATAAGTTAAATGTGCTCAAAGTCGAGAGATGGGAACAAAGCAAAGCGATAATAAAATTGCTAACAGATAGTTATAATGTGCCTAATTCAAACCACATTAAGCCGGGCATTGCAGAAGCTACACGAGCACTTTTGCGAAGAGTTCCGGAGCATGTATTAGTCCGTTCAATTGACGACCCCGATGTTTCACTCCTAGTCTATCTGGCTAAAGAAAAAAATGTGGCTATTACCGAAGTTGGAGGTCTAATCGGGCAATATCGTGCAGTAACCATTATAAAAAAGGTAAACTAATGAATAAGGAAATATCAGCATACCGTTTGGGGGCAACGCTCTACATGCCAGCTACCCGAATTGACATTGTGGAAACAATTGTAAGCAAAAAAATTGAAGGACTACGCTCATTAGTTATTTGTCTCGAAGATGCTGTTACAGAACAGCATATGCCTACTGCGCTCTCTAACCTAAATATAATTCTGAAACAACTATCAGAAGCTAAAGAAATTAATGCAAATTTAGATTGGCCGCTGGTATTTATTCGCCCTCGAAATGAAGCGATCGGACTAAAGCTAACGCAGGAATATGATCTTTCGGCAGTCGATGGGTTCGTACTTCCAAAATTCAATCTGATTAGCCTTAACAAATGGACTGCCATTTTGTCCCAACTGCATTTGTGCTGGATGCCGACACTGGAAACAGAGGATGTATTCAATCCCTATGCTATGCAATCGCTTGCCTCCGAGCTAGAAAAACACAAATGCAGGGACAAAATTATTGCACTTCGTATTGGTGGGAATGATTTGATGAACTGTTTATCATTGCGCCGCTCCCGTGAATTCACTGTATATGACGGCCCTATGGGATATGTTATTAAAATGCTCGTGTCCGTTTTTGGCTCCAAGGGTTTTGCATTAACGGCCCCTGTTTGCGAACATATAGATGACCACCAACTATTGGTAAAAGAGTTGGCGTTAGATTTGGCTCACGGACTGGTGGGCAAGACTGCAATCCACCCAAATCAAATCGCAGTGATACAAAAGGCTATGATGGTCAACCCACTTGATCATCAAGACGCAATTCGAATTCTTAATTCTACTCAGGCTGTGTTCAAAGCTGGGGGGACCATGTGTGAGCCAGCAACTCATCGACGTTGGGCGAAAAGTATACTTGATCGCGTATGTTACTTTGGGATTGCTCCACTTGATCCCGTTACTCCACAAGTGTGTTCCTCGATCCAAATTCAACACAGGTAATTACCATGGGTTTTAGATTTCGCAAAAGTATTACTATAGTTCCAGGGATAAGGTTGAATCTCAGCAACTCCACCCCGAGCCTTTCGCTCGGCCCAAGAGGAGCGTCAATCTCGATTGGTGAACGTGGAACCTTTGCCAATATTGGTTTAGGAGGAGGACTTAGTTATCGCACGCGATTAGATCGAACTTTGACAGCGTCAAATACCTCTGCAAGACAAAACGCTGAATCGAAAGAGCAACTGCGAAAGTCATTGCTTGATTCAATCGAGCTGATGGAGAAGAGTATGCAACAGGTGGTTAATATTCACTTGCTGACCCCGAATCCAATGTTAGGTCTCAGTATGGGTGAATTGTTTGAGCATTATGTAAAAGTAGTAAGTCGTCCCTATTCTATTTCAGCTCCTGTAAGACCACCAAAGCCACAGATTCCTCCTTCGCCAGTAAAACCTACAGGAGAAGAAAGCGCAGGTTTTTTTAAAAATTTTTTTGAATCCGAGGCTGAAAAGATAGAACGAATGCACACACTGCACCTAAAATGGGAATGTGCAATGCGGGATTGGGAACGTGAGAAGACCTTAATTGAACAGCGTTACTTAAATAGCCGTGTGGCTTGGGCAGAACAGCACGCACTATGGCAAACAGAAGCCAATCGTCATCAAGAAGGTATAGATGCGTCATTAGAGCAAGTTAATATCCGTTTTGCGACTGATACAATTTTTTTTGAAGCTAGATTGGATGAAGTCCTACAAAATACAGACTGGCCCAGAGATACCTCTATCTCATATGAAGTTCTGCCCGAACAATCGATAATCAGGCTTGATGTAGACTTACCTGAAATCGAAGATTTACCCCGTAGTAATTTAACTTTAAATCGACTGGGTACCGAAATTATTGAAAAGAACATGACACAGAAAGTTATCAGGGAAACTTATGCTCGTCATGTACATGGTATTTTATTTCGCCTGATCGGGATAGCCTTATACTCTCTTCCCTTTGAGAAGGTATGCATCAGCGGTTTTACCCAACGGATTAGCAAAGCGACAGGTAACTTAGTAGATGACTATATAATTGAGTGTACTGTTGACCGTTCTAGGTTTATTACATTGAACTTCTCCTCACTTGAACACATCGACCCCATCGAAGCAATTTCTTTGTTCAATCCTAATAGGAAAATGAGTTCAACTTTCATGTTTCAGCCTATAAATTTACTCAATGAGTGGTAAAGGAGCACAAAATAAAAATGATTTTGAGCTCTAGGCAGACGCGCATTTTTACACTGGCTCAATTGCTGGCGTCAGGGCAGCTCGTTTCTGCGAATACTATAATTCAGAAGTTAGGATGCTCTCATACGTATGTCTTTAGCGAACTAACATCATGATTCATATGTGATTTCCAATACTTTAAAAGCCCCTGATTTTTGATCTCGCTTTACATTTACCCTCTGGCAATGTTCCGCGAGAAACGCAAAAACCTTACCCAATTCCGCAGCAATTTCAGTTATCCCTGAACAAGCCCATTTTATACAAAAGGGAAGCCACCACTGATTGGCTGTTTTGGCCCCGCTGAACATGGACAACACTCGCCGATATTTTTGCTGTGCTCCGTTGATTA
>JACCEA010691731.1_pt1 | contig 19640 bp, 20 predicted proteins | sample 7449851 | NCBI WGS metagenome assembly JACCEA01 (sample SAMN15323453, study PRJNA562643) | freshwater metagenome | isolation source: river surface water | place: USA:Blue River Watershed | collected 2017-08-18
ATGAAACAGCGTGGCTTCACACTGATCGAAGTGCTGGTGGCGCTCGCCATCGTGTCCATCGCGTTGATGAGCGGCCTCAAAGTCAGCGGCGCACTCACACGCAATGCACAACGCCAAGCCGATGTGCTGCTGGCACAAATTTGCGCTGACAACGTACTAAACCAACTGCGTCTTTCACAGCAGCTGCCAGGTGTGGGCAATTCACGCCTGCCCTGCCCACAAGCCGAGCGCAACTTTGAAGTGGCCCTCACCGTGCGCACCACGCCCAACCCCGCATTTCGCCGTGTGGACGCTCAAGTGTTTGACGCAGCCACGCCTGTGCTCAACATCACCACCGTGTTGGGGCGTTACTGATGACAAACGCGAAAAGTCAACGCGGTTTCACACTGATTGAGCTGCTCATCGCCATCACCTTGATGGCCGTGTTGGCCGGCTTGAGCTGGCGTGGGCTTGACAGCCTCATGCGCAGCCGCGACATCACGCAAGCGCAGGTGGACAAAACCGCCGTGCTGCAAACCGTGCTGGCCCAATGGCAGGCCGACCTCAACGCCGTGCAGCCCGTGCCCAGCATGGCCGACGCGGGTGTGCTGTGGGATGGCCGCACATTGCGCATCACCCGCCGCGCAAGCGCTTGGCGCGCCGATGGTGCAGACGCTGGCCTGTGGGTGGTGGCGTGGACGCTGCGCGACAACCAATGGTTGCGTTGGCAATCGGCCCCCTTGCAAACACGCGGAGCACTACAGCAAGCTTGGGCCAACGCCGAACGCTGGGATCAAAACCCAAGCTCAGACGACGCGATATTTGAAACCGCACTCATCCCCCTCGAGGCATGGCAGCTCACCTACTTCCGTGGCAATGCGTGGACCAACCCGTTGTCGAGTGCAGGTCACACCAGCACGAGTGACAACGCTGGCCAAAGCGCATTGCCCGACGCCATTCGCCTACAAATTGACCTCCCCGCCAACACTGGCGTGCGTGGCCGCATCACCCTCGACTGGGTGCGCCCCAACTTCAGCAATACCAAGACATGAAGTACGTCGCACCCAGCCTAAGCACCGCCTGTCAGGCGCCACGCCTGCCGCTCGCCAGCACACAGCAGCGCGGCGCAGCCTTGCTGGCCGCCATGCTCACGGTGGCTTTGGTGGCCACGTTTGCTGCAGGCGCATTGTGGCAACAGTGGAAATCTGTCGAGGTAGAAGGCGCGGAGCGCCAGCGCACCCAAGCACGCTGGCTGCTCCATGGAGCGCTTGACTGGGCTCGCGTCATCTTGCGCGAAGACGCCCGCTCGGGCGATGCCAACGCCCCCACCGACCACTTGGCTGAGCCTTGGGCTGTGCCTTTGCAAGAAGCCCGCTTGAGCGCCTTCTTGGCCGCGCTACCCGATGGGACGGGCAACACCGTCAATGACGAAAAATTTGCACAGCAGGTGCTGCTTTCTGGCCAAGTCAATGACGTGCAAGGCCGTCTGAATGTGACCAACTTGCTGCAAGGCGACAAATTGGACGGCAAAGCCGTGCTGGCTTTTGAGCGTTTGTTTGACACCCTGGGCGTGCCCCAAGCGCAACTCAGCTTGCTCACCCAAGGTTTGGTGGCAGCCCAAAAGCAAAGCAGCGATGCCCCATTGATGCCTCAACGCATCGGGCAACTCAGCTGGCTCGGCCTGTCGCCACAAGCCTTGCAAACGCTCAGCCCGCACATCACCGTGCTGCCAACGCGCTCACTTGTGAACCTCAACACCGCCAGCGTGCAAGTGCTGCACGCCAGTGTGCCGGGTCTGAGCCTGTCGGATGCGCAACGCTTGGTGCAACAGCGCGAACGCCAACATTGGGCCAGCGTAGATGCCTTTCAAAAAGCTTTAGGACGCACTGTCAGCTTGAGCGACACTCACAGCGTGGGCACCCAATACTTTGAAGTGCTGGGCCGCCTGCGCATGCCCCAAACCACGCTGCAAGAGCGCTCTTTGGTCAAGCGCGAAGGCCAAGATTTGAAGGTGCTTTGGCGCGAGTCTGGCTCTCTACAATGACAAAGTCATGCTGATCATTGCGCTGCCCCACTCTGCCCACGCCAACACTGGCTATGCCCACGTTCATTCGGACGGGCACAGCGTGTTGCGCAGCGCCACAGGCGCGGCGGCGACGTTGTCGGCCCATGCGGGCGAAATGGTGGCCGTCGTACCGCACAGCCGTTTGTCATGGCTGCGGGTGCAGCTGCCGCCCGCCAGCCACGGCCCACGTTTGCAAGCGGTGTTGCATGGCTTGTTAGAAGACCGCCTGCTGGACGACCCACAACAGCTGCACATCGTGCCCGCGCCTGACGCCGACACAGTTGCACGCACGGGCGGCGACACCCTGGTGGCCGTTTGTGACAAGCAGTGGCTGCGCGATGCGCTTGCCCCCTTGCAAGCGACAGGCTTAACCGTGCAACGCATCGTTCCTGAGCTGTCGCCCAGTGAACAAGCTGTGCTTCAGGTGATGGGTGAACCTGACCATTCACAAAGCGTGCTGTGTCATGCGCACGGTGTGACGCTGCTGCCGCCCAACACTGCCCAGTGGCATACGTTGACCGAACTCAGTCCAGACGATTTACAAATTCAAGCTGAACCGGCCATGGTGAGCCGCGTACAGAGCACGCTGCAACGCCAGCCCATGCTGCAAAGTGCAGCGCAGCGTTGGGTCAAGTCCAGCCAATCGAATTGGGATTTGGCGCAAGGCGAATGGGCCCAAGGACCGCTCCAACGTCTGCAACGCCAAGTGCTGTCTGCGTGGCAAACCGCCCTACATGCCCCCGCTTGGAAGCCCGTGCGTTGGGGTGTGGTGGCGTTGATCGCCTTGCAAGTGTTGGGGCTCAACGCTTTGGCATGGCGTGAGCGCAGCGCTTTGAATGCGCAGCAAGCCTCGCTGCAAACCATTTTGCAAACCACGTTCCCCTCGGTCACCTTGGTCATCGACGCGCCATTGCAAATGCAACGCGAAGTGGATTCGTTACAACAAAAATCAGGTACGGCATCGAGCACAGACTTTGAGCCCTTGCTCGCCGCCTTGGCGGGCGTGCTGCCCGCTGGGCAAACGCCGCAGCAGATTCACTTTGCCAACCACGCCCTGCGCGTACAAGGTGTGACGTTGGACAGCCACTCGGCCGGCATCGCTCGCCTCAAAGCACAGGGCTTGAGCCTGCGCCAAGACGGCAACGACACCTGGGTGTTGCAAGCGGAGGGGGTGAAATGAGCGCGTTGCAATCACTGCGCACACAAGCTGCACACCGCTGGCAAGCTTTCAGCCCGCGTGAACAACGCAGCCTCTCGCTGCTTGGCGCGTTGCTGGCCATTCTGCTGTTTTGGTCGATCGCCATCGCACCTGCACTCAGCACCTTGCGCGACAGCGACAACCGCCGCGCCCAAATTGGACAGCAACAGGCTCACATGCTGGCCTTGCAAGCGCAGGCCCAAGGGTTGCAAACACGCACCCCCATCTCGCGTGACGAAGCGCTGCGCAATTTGCAAGGACTCACACCCGGCGCACAAATGCAACTCAATGCGCAAGGCGATCGCGTGATGGTGCAGCTCAAGGGCGTGCCTGCGGCTGCCTTGGCCAACTGGCTGACCCAAGCACGCACTCAAGCCCAAGCTTTGCCAATAGAAGCGCACTTAACACGTGGCAATACCGCCATGACATGGGATGGCAGCCTTGTATTGAGCCTGCCCAACCGCAGCGTGACGTCCCACTGATACACGCGCCTCAGACTCACCCCCACCATGCAACGCCATCCCAACCCCACACCACACACCAGCACACGCTGGGCGTGGACTGGCGCGGGCATGGGTTTGGTGTTAGCGCTCATCACCCAAGCGCCCGCGCATTGGCTAACGCACGTCATCGAGCAAGCCAGTGGCGAGCGTGTGCTACTGCCTGATGCACAAGGCACAGTCTGGAACGGCTCCGCACAGTGGGTGCTCAATGAGGGCCCGCTGAACATTGCCGCCACGCCCAACGCAACGAGCCCTGCCAATACAACAGCGCTGCCCACACGCGTGACGTGGCAACTTGGCCCCCGCATCGACTGGACCAACTTTCGCCTCAACCTCAGCGCCACCGTCGCCTCTGACTGCTGCACGCCACAGCCGGTGCGCGTGGATGTCTCCCCCCTGTGGCGTGGCTTGCGTGTGCAGGTGAGCGACCACACGTCCAACTGGCCCGCCAGCTGGCTGGTAGGTTTGGGTGCGCCATGGAACACGGTACAGCCAGAAGGCCAAATGCAACTGCACACCACGCAGCTGCAATGGACGCAACAAGCTGGCCATGAACAGCTACAAGGCCAAGCCGAGCTGCACATGCAACAGCTCTCTACACGTCTGTCCACGCTTCGCCCCTTGGGCAGCTACCGTGTGCGCGTGCAGGGCGGCGACACCGTGGCGCTGACGCTGGACACACTGGAAGGCAGCTTGGTCTTGCAAGGCGCAGGCCAGATCTTGAACGGGCGCGTGCACTTCAGCGGTGAAGCCACAGCGGCGAGTGGCGCTGAAGCGGCACTCTCTAATTTATTAAACATCCTTGGCCAGCGCCAAGGCGCCAAGTCGATTTTGAAAATGGGTTAAGCGTATGGCTAAGCAACACACTGTTTTTCATCCCTCAGCGTTGGCACTTGCCGTCAGCTTGAGCTTCGGACCTGCGCTGATCGGTTTGTCAGTGTCACACGCTGCGCCACCTGCCAAGAAAGCCTCAACCCAAGCGCAACAGCCCATCACGCTCAACTTTGTGAATGCGGAGATTGAATCGGTGGCACGCACTTTGGCCACACTCTCCAACCGCAACTTGGTGGTGGACCCTCGCGTCAAAGGCACGATCAACCTCAGCACCGAGTTACCTGTGTCACCCAACGAAGCATGGAGCCAATTCTTAGCTGCGTTGCGCTTGCAAGGCTTTGCCATGGTCGAGACCAAAGGGCTTTACAAAATCGTGCCCGAGGCCGATGCCAAGCTGCAAGGTGGCAATGTGCAAGAAATTGACAAAGGCCATCGCGGCTCGGGCAGCGGCCAAATCGTCACGCACATCTTCAAACTGAACTTTGAGCAAGCCAACAACTTGGTACCCGTGTTGCGCCCGCTCATCAGCCCCAACAACACCATCAACGTCAACCCGGGTAACAACTCCATCATCATCACCGACTACGCCGACAACTTGCAGCGTATGGCGCGCATCATCGCCACGCTGGATGTGTCCAACGCCAGCGATGTGGAGGTGATTCAGCTCAAGCACGCGATTGCAGTGGACTTGGCCCCACTGGTGTTGCGCTTGGTTGAGTCGGGCAGCAACTTACCCCAAGCGCCCACCACACCCAGCCAAACTGGTGCGGAATACAAAACCACACTCTTGGCTGAGCCGCGCAGCAATACCCTGATCTTGCGCGCCGCCAACCCTGCGCGCGTGGCCTTGGTCAAATCATTGGTGACCAAGCTAGACCAACCGAGTGGCAGCAATGCCAGCGGCAACATCCATGTGGTGTATTTGAAAAATGCAGACGCCACCAAACTGGCCACCACATTGAGGGCTGCGATCAGCGGACCAGCCACGGGGACAACCGCCTCCGCGAACACAGCCACATCACCTGTTGCGTCCCCCTCGGCGAGCAACACTGGCGGCACGGGCAGCACACTCGGCAGCACGAGCGTATCCAGCGGCTCTGCCACCGGTGGTCAAATTCAAGCGGATACCGCCACCAACTCGCTCATCATCACCGCGCCTGAGCCGCAATACCGCCAACTCCGTGCTGTGATTGACATGCTTGACCAACGTCGTGCGCAGGTGATGGTGGAGAGCTTGATTGCCGAGGTGAATGCAGATAAGGCTGCACAAATGGGCATTCAATGGCAAACCGCTTCTGGCTCGAATGGCGGCACGGTGGGCATCATTGGCACCAACTTCAACAACACGCTCCCCACCACCCAAGGCGCTGGCAACATCATTGGCGCAGCGGGCGGCGCGGGCACGGCGCTCAACACCTTGGGCAATGGTTTGAACATCGGCTCAGCCAAGCAAATCAACGGCACGTATGTGCTCAGCAGTTTGGCCACCTTCTTGCAACAAAACGGCGAGGGCAATGTGTTGTCGACGCCCACCTTGCTGACCTTGGACAACGAAGAAGCCAAGATCGTGGTGGGTCAAAACGTACCCTTCGTCACAGGCCAATACACCAACAACAACACGACCAACGGGTCGGTCAACCCATTCCAAACCGTGGAGCGCAAAGACGTGGGTTTGACGCTGAAGGTCAAACCCCAAATCAGTGAGACCGGCACCGTCAAGCTCTCCATCTTCCAAGAAGTGTCCAGCGTGGTTCCCAACTCGGCGGGCTCCGCCACGGGCTTGATCACCAACAAACGCAGCATCGAATCGAATGTGCTGGTCGACGATGGCTCCATCATCGTGCTGGGTGGCTTGCTGTCTGACGAATACGCCGGTGCTGGCAGCCAAGTGCCGTTGTTTGGCGACATTCCTGTGATTGGCTGGCTGTTCAAAAGCGAGAGTCGCAGCCGCAGCAAAAAGAACTTGATGGTGTTTTTGCGCCCAGTGGTCGTGCGCGACGCGGCCGCCTCTGATGCACTGAGCAACAACCGTTACCAACAAATGATGGGGCTGCAACAAAACGCACAGCCTGGCTTTAACCCCGTCTTGGGCTCGGGCAACTCGCCTGTGTTGCCACCAGCACCTGCGCCCAAAGCCAAAGAAGCGCCGAAAGCATCGGACGACAACAAGGCCGACACACCTCCGTCTGCCGTGCCCAACGCCACGCCCGCTCAATAACCATGCGCCGCCCGCTGCCCTACGCCTTTGCCCGCACCCACCAGCTTTTGCTGGAGGACGATGGCCACTCGCTCACGCTGTGGCACAGCGACGCGCCCGACTTGAGCGCTTGGAGCGAAGTGACGCGCCAATATGCGGTGCAGGCGTTTGAACACACAGACAAAGCCACGCTCGCCAAACGCATCAGCGAAGCCTATGCCCAAGTCGATAGCAATGCCGCGGCTGTGGTGAGTGAAGTCGAAAGCGACTCTGACCTCACCCGCATGATGCAAGAGCTACCCGCTGTAGAAGACCTGCTCGAAGCTGCCGATGACGCACCTATTATTCGCATGCTCAACGCGCTGCTCACACAAGCAGCACGTGATGGCGCCAGCGACATTCACATTGAACCGTATGAGCGCCACAGCAGTGTGCGTTTCCGTGTGGACGGCACTTTGCGCGAAGTGGTGCAACCCAACCGCGCTTTGCATGCCGCGCTGATTTCGCGTCTGAAAATCATGGCCGAGTTGGACATTGCCGAAAAGCGTTTACCGCAAGACGGCCGCATTTCGCTGCGCCTAGGCCAACGCGCCATTGACGTGCGTGTGTCCACCCTACCCAGCGCACACGGCGAACGTGCGGTGCTGCGTTTGCTCGACAAAACCGAGAGCAAACTCACCCTGCAAGCCGTGGGCATGGAAGGCGACACGCTGCGCCGCTTTGAGGCGCTGGTGCATCAGCCCCACGGCATCATCTTGGTGACTGGCCCCACAGGCTCGGGCAAAACCACCACGCTGTACGCCGCACTGCAAGGGCTAGACGCCACACGGAACAACATCATGACGGTGGAAGACCCGATTGAATACGAACTTGCAGGCGTAGGCCAAACACAGGTGAACCCAAAAATTGATTTGGACTTTGCCAAGGCGCTGCGCGCCATCCTGCGTCAAGACCCCGACATCATCATGATTGGTGAGATTCGCGATTTTGAAACCGCGCAAATCGCCATTCAAGCTTCGCTCACTGGCCACTTGGTGTTGGCCACGCTGCACACCAACGACGCGGCCAGTGCCATCACCCGCTTGACCGACATGGGCGTGGAACCTTTTCTACTGAGCTCATCGCTGTTGGGCGTGTTGGCGCAACGTTTGCTGCGTAAGACGTGCACGCACTGTGTTGGCAAGGGATGTGATCAATGCGGACAGAGCGGCTACCAAGGTCGCACCGGTATTTTTGAATTACTCACCACCAACGACGACATTCGCGCACTCATCCACAACCAAGCGAGCGAAGCACAACTACGCGATGCCGCACTGCGCAACGGCATGACGCTGATGCGCGACGATGGTGAGCGTTTGGTGCGTGCGGGCATCTCGACGCGTGAAGAACTGATTCGCGTCACCCGCGACTGAACCTCTGCGATTCAGCAACATCCACCATGCCCACCTACTCGTTTGAAGCACTCGACATCCAAGGCCAAACGCGCCGTGGCGTGCTAGAGGCTGACACCGCGCGCACAGCCCGCAGCCAGTTGCGTGCACAAGACTTGGTGCCGCTCAAAGTCGAACCCGTGCAACGCCGTGGCAGTGGTTTGAACACGGTGATCTGGGAAAGCAAAGTGTTCAGCAACACCGCCTTGGCTGTGTGGACGCGCCAGCTCTCAGGCTTGGTGAACGCGGGCTTGCCATTGGAACGTGCACTGTCTGCGTTGAGTGACGAGGCCGAAACACCCCGCCAACGCGATTTGGTATCAGCCCTGCGCACCGAGGTGAATGCAGGCGCCCCATTTGCCAAAGCACTCAGCCAACACCCCCGTGAATTCAGCACCATCTTCACCGCCGTGATTGCTGCGGGCGAACAAAGCGGCCACTTAGGCTTGGTGCTAGAACGCTTGGCCGACGATTTGCAAGAGCAGCAAAACTTGCGCAGCAAGTTGTTGGCCGCAGGGTTGTACCCCGCCATCGTGTGTGCGGTGGCCTTGGTCATCGTCTTGTTTTTACTGGCCTATGTGGTGCCGCAAGTCGCACAGGTATTTGGCAGCAACCAACAGCAGCTACCCGCACTCACCAGCTTCATGCTGGCCTTGAGTCGCTTTGTGCAAAACTTTTGGCTGTGGGGCTTGGTGCTGATCGCCTTGCTATCCGCAGGTGGCCATATCGCCTTGAAGCAAGCCGATGTGCGCATGCGTTTTGATGCCGCATGGTTGCAGATCCCTCTCATTGGCCGTTTGGCACGTGGCTACAACGCCGCACGTTTTGCCAGCACGCTGGCGATGCTGGCCACCGCAGGTGTGCCCATTTTGAAAGCCCTGCAAGCGGCAGCAGACACCCTGAGTAACACCGCACTCAAGCGCGATGCACAAGATGCGCTGGTGTTGGTGCGCGAAGGGGCGCCACTTGCCTCGGCTATTGCACAGCACTCTCGCTTTCCTCGCCTGCTGGTCATGTTCTCGCGCTTGGGTGAACAAACAGGCACCTTGCCCACCATGCTGCAACGTGCTGCCGCACAACTGAGCGAAGAAGTGCAACGACGCGCTTTGCAGTTGGCGACGATTCTTGAGCCCCTGCTCATCGTGGCGATGGGCGCGATGGTGATGCTGATTGTTTTAGCTGTCATGCTGCCCATCATTCAACTCAACCAATGGGTCAGATAAGCCCCCACGCTCGGCACTACCGTGTCCTCGCTGCCCCCCGAGGGGGCTGGTCCGCCTCGGGAGCGGCCCAGCGGCGAACCGTCCTTGGAGAATACAAATGAGCATCTCACTCAACGGTAAATTGGTTGTCGCAATCTCCTCAAGAGCGCTCTTTGACTTCGAAGAAGAAAACCAAGTCTTCGAACAAGGCGACGACCGTGCCTACATGAACCTGCAGCTCGAACGCCTAGAAACCCCAGCCAAACCTGGCGTGGCGTTTTCGTTGGTGCAAAAGCTGTTGGCATTCAACACGTCTGAGGCACAACGTGTGGAAGTGGTCATCCTTTCGCGCAATGATCCTGTGAGTGGCATGCGTGTGTTCCGCTCGGCGCAGCACTATGGCTTGCCCATTCAACGCGGCAGCTTCACACGCGGGCAATCGCCTTGGCGCTATTTGCGCCCACTCAACGCCAACTTGTTCTTGTCCACCCACTTGGCCGATGTGCGCTCGGCACTCGACGCAGGCGTCCCCGCTGCGCAGGTCTACCCCCATTCAGCCCGCGCTTCTGAGGCCAACCCACATGAAGTGCGGATTGCGTTTGACGGCGATGCGGTGCTGTTCAGCGATGAAGCAGAGCGCGTATTCCAAGCCCAAGGGTTGGATGCGTTTCAGCAGCACGAAAAAAGCAAAGCCGAGCAACCGCTCTCTGCAGGCCCATTCAAGCCACTGCTGGCCGCCTTGCAAGTGTTGCAACAAGCGGGCACACCTCACATGCGTATTCGTACCGCGCTGGTCACCGCCCGCAGCGCACCTGCGCACGAGCGCGCCATTCGCACGCTGATGAACTGGAACATTGAAGTGGACGAAGCCATGTTTTTGGGCGGCCTAGAAAAAGGTGAGTTCTTGCGCGAGTTTGAACCCGACTTTTTCTTTGACGACCAAACCGGCCACATCGAATCTGCCGCTCGCCATGTGCCCGCAGGCCATGTCGCCAGCGGCGTGCGCAACACCGACTTTTAAACACATGAACGCATTCAAAACCGTGGCCAACAACGTTGCCACGAACTGGCAAAAAAGTCGCCTACAACTCAGCCGTGTCTGGGCCCTGTCGCTGCCCTATTTCAAGTCAGAAGAAAAATGGCGTGCGCGTTTGCTGCTGGCCGCCTGCGTGGGTTTGAACCTCGGCATGGTCTACATGATGGTGCTGCTCAACGACTGGAACCGCGTGTTCTATGACGCACTGCAAAACCGCAACGCCGAGGTGTTTTGGCACCAGCTCGGTGTATTTGCCATGCTGGCCACCTGCTTCATCATCGTCGCGGTGTACCGCTTCTACCTCACGCAATTGCTGGAAGTGCGCTGGCGTGCGTGGATGACGCGCGACTACTTGCACCGCTGGCTCAATGGCCATGTGTTTTACCAACTCGAGTTGCAAAGCAAGCACGGCACAGACAACCCCGACCAACGGATTCAAGAAGACGTGCAACAGTTCACCGCCGATACAGTGAGCTTGTCAATGGGCCTGCTCGATGCCACCGTCACGCTGCTGAGCTTTGTGGGCATCTTGTGGTCACTCTCAGGCGGCTTTAGTTTTGACGTGGCGGGTGAAACCTACAACATCCCCGGCTTCATGGTGTGGATGGCACTGGCCTACGCCTTGGCGGGCAGTTTGATTGGCCATTTCATTGGCCGCTCAATGGCCTCACTCAATTTTGCACAACAGCGTTTAGAGGCTGATTTCCGTCACCATCTCATGCGCGTGCGCGAATACAGCGAAGCCATTGCACTTGACCGTGGCAACGCGGTCGAACGCCAGTCGTTGCAAGAGCGTTTCAAGCTGGTGCTGGATAACTTCATGCGCTTGCTGCGCGTGCAAAAGCGCTACACCTGGTTCAACTCGGGCTACGGCCAAGCCGCGGTGGTGTTCCCCATGTTGGTGGCGTCACCCCGTTATTTCAGCGGGGCCATTCAGCTGGGTGAGCTGATGCAAATTTCATCCGCGTTTGGGCAAGTGCAAGAGTCACTGAGTTGGTTCATCAGCAACTACAGCCGCTTGGCATCATGGCAAGCCACCACGCTGCGTTTGACATCGTTTCAAGACCAGATGAATGCGGTTCAAACAAACGTCAACAGCGATGGGCCTTCGTTTGCACAAGCACAACACGACATCAACCTGTTGCACACCACGCCCCTCACCATCTCCCTGCCCAGCGGCGAGGTGTTGTTGGCCGACACCTCTCTCAACGCCACGGCCGGCGACACTGTGCTGATTCGCGGCCCATCAGGCTGCGGCAAGTCCACCTTGCTGCGTGTGCTCGCAGGCATTTGGCCGCATGTCAGCGCCCCTACGCACGACCGCCGTGGCGAGCCCATCACTTACGGCCCCGTGGTGTTGCCTGATCGCAGCATGTTCATGCCGCAACGCCCGTACTTTCCGCAAGGCACTTTGCGCCAAGCGCTGGCCTACCCAGACAGCGCCGAGCGCAACAGCGACGAAGCCCTGAAGAACGCGCTGTACGACGCGATGCTGCCGCACTTGGCAGACCAACTCGACACCGCCGCCCAGTGGACACAACAACTCTCCGGCGGTGAGCAACAACGCTTAGCCTTGGCACGTGTGCTGCTCAAACGCCCGCGCTGGGTGTTTGCGGACGAAGCCACCAGCGCGTTAGACGAAGCGACAGAAAAAGTGGTCTACGAAAAGTTGCTGACGATGGTGCGCGAAGAAGGCGGTGGCTTGGTGTCGATCGCCCACCGTGCCAGCGTGGCGAACTACCACGACAGCACTTGGCAGTTTGAGCCCGCGCCTGAAGGCAGCACGGCCAGATTCGTTCTGGTGACGGAATAACAAAAGCGTGCGCCATGCCGCACACGCTTTTCATGAAACGCTGAGCTATCTAAGTTCAAGCAGTTACAGCGTTTACGATTTCCAGCGCACCCACCCTTTAGCTCGCAAATCGCAAGCGGGGCAAGTACCGCAGCCGTAGCCCCAATCGTGACGGTGTGTGCGGTCGCCCATGTAGCAGGTGTGGGTGTGCTCCACGATGAGGTCCACCAACTGAGCCCCGCCTGCCGCGTGGGCTTTTTGCCCGAGGTCGTGCGCCAGCTGCCAGGTTTGCGCTTTGTCGATCCACATGAGTGGGGTTTCGATCAACAAGCGGCGGTCCATGCCCAGCGACAACGCAATTTGCATGGCTTTCATGGTGTCGTCGCGGCAATCGGGGTAGCCCGAGAAATCGGTCTCGCACACGCCGGTAACGATCACATCCAACCCTCGGCGATAGGCCAAAGCCGCCGCAAGCGTGAGGAACAACAGGTTGCGACCCGGCACAAAGGTGTTGGGCAGGCCTGAGCTTTCCATTTGAAACGCCATATCGCGCGTGAGCGAGGTTTCGCTCACCTGCCCCAGCACGCCTAAGTCGAGCAAATGATCTTCGCCCAGTTTGGCACCCCACTCTGGAAACTGCGCGCGCACTTGCGCGAGCACTTGCATGCGGGCTTCTAGCTCAACCAAATGGCGTTGGCGGTAATCAAACGCGAGTGTTTCCACACGCTCGTACTGCGCCAGCGCGTGGGCCAGACAGGTGGTGGAGTCTTGACCGCCCGAGAACAAAACCAAAGCGGTGCGATGAATAGGGTGACGTGCTTGCATGAACGTGGTGTGCTGCTGAGTGAGGACTGTTAGTGCTGGCTATTTGATGCAGATGATTTAGTGCGAAGAAGGTGCGTGCGATGCGTGTGCAATTCTGTCGGTCAACGCAATGGCCAAGGCGCTGAGCAAGAAGGTGATGTGAATGATGGTTTGCCACATCAACACCTTCTCGTCGTAGTTGGCCGCGTTGATAAAGGTTTTGAGCAAATGGATGGACGAGATGCCAATGATGGCCATGCCCAACTTCACCTTCAACACCGATGCGTTCACATGGCTCAGCCACTCGGGTTGGTCGGGATGGTCTTCCAAATACATGCGAGACACAAAAGTTTCGTAGCCACCCACGATGACCATGATGAGCAGGTTGGAGATCATCACCACGTCAATCAAACCCAAAACCACCAACATGGTGATGGACTCGCTGAGCTTGTCGATCACCATGCCGTTCTTGTAGCCAATGCTGGTGACCAGCGCATCCAACGCATGTTGATTACCAAAGGCAGCCTCAATCAAGTGGACCAACTCGACCCAGAAGTGAAACACGTACATGCATTGGGCCAAGATGAGTCCCAAATACAAAGGCAGCTGCAGCCAACGACTGGCAAAAATGATTCGTGGCAAACGTGGGGGTTGGGTCATGACAGCTAGGGGTTTTCAGAAGAAGACACTAAATTTTGCCTGAGCCCGCCTAAACTCTGCCCATGCTCTTACAAATTTTCTCTTTGATCCTTCACTTCGCTGTGGGCCTCATCGCGGGCACTTGCTTGCTTCGCTTGTACATGCAAGCCATGCGTGTGAACCTTTCTCGCAGCAGTGGCAATCCACTGGCTCCGTTTGTTTTCGCCATCACCGACTGGTTGGTGCTACCGCTACGCCGATTTGTGCCCGCCCTAGGTCGCTTGGACACGTCCAGCTTGCTTGCAGCTTATGCCGTGCTGCTGACCAAACATGCACTGCTGTGGTTGGTGATCGGTGCGAGCACGGATCCGTTGTTGCTCTTACCCAAGGCCGCGCTTGAGCTGGTGAGTGTGATGCTGTCAGGCTTGATGTGGCTAGTGCTGATTTACGTGTTGATGTCATGGATGCGCACCGCGTCGGATGCCGCGTACTTTTTGGCGCAATTGGTAGAGCCCTTATTGGAACCAATCCGCCGCGTATTGCCTCGCATGGGTGGCGTGGACTTGTCCCCCATCGCTGTGCTCTTGCTGATTCAAATTGGCGAGATCGTGCTGCATGGCGTACGTACCGAGCTGATGCTTTAAGGATCCGTATGCGACACACGGTCATTGCCATCGCCCTCGGTCTTTACGCTGCGTTTTTCGCTGCTCAGACCGCACAAGCGCAAACGCAGGCTCTGCCCGCCGTGACCACCGTGGCATCGTTGGATGTATCCCGTTACATGGGCACGTGGTACGAAATAGCAAAATTCCCGAACCGTTTTCAAGCCAAATGCGTTGCCAATACACGCGCTCGCTACTTGGCACAAAACAGCACCACCGTACAAGTGCTCAACAGCTGCGAAACCGCGGATGGCAGCGTCATTGATGCGCTAGGTTTGGCCAAGCAAGTGGGGGGCGAAACATCCCCGAAACTAGAAGTGCGCTTCGCACCCGCGTGGCTGAGCTGGCTACCCATGGTGTGGGGCGACTACTGGGTGATTGACCTCGACGCCGACTACCAACTGGCCGCTGTCAGCGACAGCCAACGTGAGTTTTTATGGGTCTTGTCGCGCACACCACAAGTTCCTGCCAAAGCGTATGACGCTTTGCTCGAGCGACTCAAAGCCCAGCACTTTGATGTGAGCAAGTTAGAACGCACACCCCAGCGCTAAAGGGTGTGCTTGCGAGTCGACTGAAGGCTTTATTTGATCCAAGCAGCCAAGGTTTTGGCGTAGGCGTCAAAGTCTTGAATGGGGCGCTTGGCCACACCCGAGGCTTCAGCAGCACGTGCCACCGCAGGCGCAATGCGCTGAATCAGGCGTGTGTCGAATGGCTTGGGAATGATGTTGTCCACACCAAACGTCAAATCCAAACCGGGGTAAGCGGCTTGCACTTCGGCAGTCACTTCCAACTTGGCCAAATCAGCGATTTCGCGCACGCAGGCAATCTTCATGGCTTCGGTGATTTTGGTCGCACCGCAATCTAGTGCGCCACGGAAGATGTACGGGAAGCACAACACGTTGTTGACTTGGTTGGGGTAATCCGAACGGCCCGTGGCGATGATGCAATCGGGGCGCACGGCTTTGGCCAACTCGGGGCGAATTTCTGGTTCAGGGTTGGCCAAGGCCAAGATGAGTGGCTTGTCAGCCATGGTCTTGACCATGTCTTGTGTCAACACGCCTGGGGCGGAACAACCCAAGAACACATCGGCGCCGTTGACCGCATCGGCCAAGGTGCGGGCGTCTGTTTTTTGTGCGAAACGGGCTTTGGATTCGTCGTAACCGCCGGGGCGGCCTTCATAGATCACGCCCTTGGAGTCGCACACATAAATGTTCTCGGTCTTCACGCCCAAGCCCACAAACACGCCCAAACAAGCCAAGGCAGCAGCGCCTGCGCCTGACACCGCCACTTTGACTTGGGTGATGTCTTTGCCTGCCAACTCCAAGCCATTCAACATGGCGGCCGCCGAGATGATGGCCGTGCCGTGTTGGTCGTCGTGGAAGACGGGGATGTTCATGCGTTTGCTGAGTTCACGCTCGATGTAAAAGCACTCGGGTGCTTTGATATCTTCGAGGTTGATACCACCAAAAGTCGGCTCCATGGCGGCAATGATGTCCACCAATTTATCTGCGTCGTGTTCGTCAAGTTCGATGTCAAACACATCAATGCCCGAGAATTTTTTGAACAAGCAACCCTTACCTTCCATCACTGGCTTGCCGGCCAAGGCACCAATATCGCCCAAGCCCAGCACCGCTGTGCCGTTGGTGATGACGCCCACCAAGTTGCCACGGCTGGTGTACTCGTAAGAAGTCAGGGGGTCTTTCTCAATCTCCAAGCAGGGGTACGCCACGCCAGGTGAATAGGCCAAGCTCAAATCGTGCTGGTTGTCCAGCGGATGCGTGGGCTCCACACGAATCTTGCCCTTGGTGGGCGAGCGGTGGTATTCAAGTGCGGCGGTGCGTAATTCTTGTTCTGCAGGAGTCATGAGAGGTCCGAACTGTTTTTTGAAAAGGGGGTCTATCGTACCGTGAGGACCTGCCCCTTCGGGCTAAACGGGCAAGTCCCTACACTTACGCACTTTCCAACTACTTTGCTCTGTCCAGCCCACATGCAAGCCCTGCTCAACGCCATCGCCACCCTACCAGTGCCCACCGACGCGCAACGCGTGTTTCATGGCCGTGGTGGTTTGCACCCAGGTTGTGAACATTGGGCGCTGGATGCGTTTCCACCCGTCTGGGTGTTGACCAGTTTTCAAGCAGTCCCTGAAGAAACACTGGCCGCCATCGACCAAGCCTTGGTCGCACGGTGGACACAGATTGCCCCAGACCAACCGCTCAACTGGGTGTTTCAGTGCCGTGCCGAAGGCCACCTTGACACCCGTTTGATGCGCGGCACTGTGCCCGAGCCGCATGTGGTGACAGAAAACGGCAGCCGTTTTCGCGTGCACGTGCTCAAAGGCCAAAACCACGGCTTGTTTTTAGACATGGCCGAAGGACGCGAGTGGGTCAGGCAATGGGCGCGCGCGCAGGCCGCCGATCCGGTCACTGCACAGTCGCGACCCAAAGTGCTCAACCTCTTTGCCTACACCTGCGCGTTTTCGGTGGTGGCCCTGCAAACCGGTGCGCGTCAAGTGGTGAATGTGGACATGAGCCACGGGGCCATGGCGATTGGGCAGCGAAACCACCCGCTCAACGACATCCGCACGGGTGCAACATTTTTGATGCACGACATTTTTAAAACATGGGGCAAGATCACACGTGGCGGTCCGTATGACTTGGTCATCGTCGACCCACCCAGCTACCAAAAGGGCAGCTTCATTGCCACGAAGGATTACGCCAAACTCATGCGCCGCTTGCCCGAGCTGATCGCGCCGGGCGGCCATGCCCTGCTGTGCCTGAACGCGCCCGAACTGGGCTTGAACTTCTTGCAAGACCAAATGCAAGAACTTGCGCCAGAACTTCAGTTTGTGCAGCGCGTGGCCAATCCTGAGGTGTTTGCCGATGAGTCCCCTGAACGTTCGCTCAAAGTGCTGGCGTATCAAATGCCTGCGTTGCCTCACACCCAGGAGAAGCCAGCATGAGGTCTCACATCTCCATCGTCGACGTGGACAACTGCGACACCTGGACCCGCTACCGCAGCGGCCTGTGCAACAGCTGCGCGGCCAACTGCTGCACCATGCCTGTGGAAGTGAAGATGGCCGACTTGATTCGCCTTGAGCTGGTCGACCCGTTCGAAGCTGAGCACGAAGAGCCCAAACAAATTGCCAAGCGGCTGCAAAAAATGGGCGTGATCGAGCACTTCAATTTCAAAAACAGCATCTTCACTTTGGCCCGCCGCGCCAACGGCGATTGTCAAAACCTAGATGCCAAAACGCGGCGTTGCACCGTGTACGACAAGCGCCCCAACACTTGCCGCCTACACCCACAGGTTGGGCCACGCCCGAATTACTGCCCTTACGGGGCTGTACGCTGATCACTTCATGGCGGGAGCCAAGAGTGCTGGCATGGCCAAGTAGTTGATCACCACAACCTTGCGCTTACCCTCGGTCGCAGGCACGTGGTGCAACAAGTGACCCGGAAAAAACACCAAGGTCGCACTTGTAGGATTGGCCGCCACCGTGTTGTTGAAAACAATGGGCGAGCTGCCCGCATCCATTTCTAAGTACACCACGGCTGAATAGGTGCTGGGCATGTGGTTGTGAGGAATGGTGTAGTCCGATGTGTCATACATCGCGCACCAACAATCTGCAACGGCCAAGTCGTAATTGAGCCCCGTCAAATCAAGACCACTGAAACGCACGCTGGCTTCTTTGATTTTGCTAGCCACCAAATCAATCAAAGGCTGTAATTTATCGGTGAGCAAATGGCTTTTCCATGGGCTCATGTACACCGCTTTCACATTTGATGGCGTGGCATCTGGGTGCGCTTGACGAAGTTCATACAAGGCCTGAAGAGCCAAATCGAGCACAGGCGCAGCGTCGCGCAAGCTGCATCCAAACACGGTGGACTCGGTGGGCACATTGAATTGTGTGAATTCAGAAGCTGATGGCGTAGTCATGGCGTTCATCAAGTTCAAAAACAGGGACCTGTCCATTATTTTAGGCAGCCAACATCGTCCCTCTGCATTTCTTAGCCCCGCAACGACAGGTGTATTTCGCTTTGAGCGCGTCAGTCATGGGCTCGTCACTGACGAGCCCATAGTTGAAAGTCAACTCTTCACCACGCCACACCTGACGGCGGGTCTGGATGAAGATACGCCCATCGACCTCGATAGGTTCACAGTTGGGACGGCACGAATGGTTAATCCAGCGTGACGCATTGCCGCCATGCAGCCCATCAATCACCCGCGAGTCGTCGATGTGAAAGTAAAACGTGTGCTCGGGGTTGCTTGGGTCGTGTGGGTGGCGACGTTGCGCCTCAGCCATGGAGATGATTTCGCCCACGTACTCAATGACCCTCTCGCCTGCCGCTAAGTGGCACAGAGCGAACACGCCTTTGCCATGAACGCGAGAGGAGAGGACTTCGATGCGAAGCTCGCTTGACGCAGGCACCGCGCGAGCGGGCTTATGGGTCATTCGACAGTGGCGGACTAATGTAGCTTTTACCATTCATCAAAGCCTTTACTGCTATGGCTTTGGGGAAACCATGCCAATCTGTAGTGTTGCCTACAATATTGATAATTCATCAAACGCATTAGAAATCTCATGTCTCTGATTCAAGGTCACAACAGTTCCGAGTGGATACAAAATCGAAATTCATATTCATACATTCCTGGAAAACTGCTCTTAAGCGAAGGACCCTCTTCAGATTTTGATTGGGATCAATTGCATTTGAATAGCTATGTGCCCGATTCGAAATCAACTTCAAAATGGGGCTCATCAGTTGAGCTGGATCACTACCACCAGAATCTGCTGATGTCAGAAAAGGATGCTGATTTGATTGTCGGTTTTCTTTCAGTGATTTTTTGGGGCTATGTATCTGGATCAGACGGAGTTGTTCGAACAGCCAGAGCACTAGGCAAGGTTCGATCATTCAGAGATGGAAGGGCTAGTCAAACTCCGACATCAAAATATGAATTGCTTCAAAGCCTAAAAAAATCTAGAGAATTAGTTGCACAAAAAGACTACGGCAAAGCACTTTATCAATTGATGTCTATCAAGTACTTGGGCATGTCGTTTGCGTCCAAAGTAGTGATGTTCATGAGCCCCATTGAAACAGCGATTTATGACAGTGTGATTGCCGAGCGACTTTCCAAGCATGAGTCTTTAATTTCAAGCCAATGGGTTTGTTCGTCAATGTTTGGAACCATTGCTCGTTCAAGCACTCGTCACGAAACTTCCCATTGAAGCTCTCGATGTAGCCGTTTTGCATGGGCCTGTCAGGTTGAATCAAAATGTTGCTAATTCCATGCAAAGTGATCC
>JACCEA011153462.1_pt1 | contig 19625 bp, 13 predicted proteins | sample 7449851 | NCBI WGS metagenome assembly JACCEA01 (sample SAMN15323453, study PRJNA562643) | freshwater metagenome | isolation source: river surface water | place: USA:Blue River Watershed | collected 2017-08-18
AAAGCTTTCTCGTAGAAGTAGATCGCCTTTTCGAAATTACCCATAGAGTAATGCATCGTGCCTGTATTTACCAAAACCGCAGTATCTATCTCAATTTCAGAAGCCATCTCGAACAATCTAGCTGACTCTTCGAAATCGCCAACATACATATAGCTAATTGCTAGATTATTAATAGCGTTAATATTTTCAGGAATAAACTTTAAAACACGGTTGTAATTATCGATTGCATCAACATGACGCCCGTTTCTAGTCAAGAAATACCCATAGGAACTAAAAACTCTCCAATTTTTAGGAAATTTAATTAATGCTTTTTTGTAAATTTGCTCAGCAAGATTTTTTTTTCCGATAAGATCGTAAGTCAATGCCAGTGCAACGACAGAAGCATGATCATCCCGATCAATTTGAACTGCCCTCTCCAAGTATTCTAGTGCTTTATCATACCTACCTACATCTCTATAAATAGCACCTATTGCCTTATAAGTCCTAGATGAATTTTCATCCAATGATATTGCGATCAAACAAAAACTCTCTGCTGATTTAAGCCATTCAGGATCATTGGTCAACTCATACTTTTTCCAATACGCAGAACAAAGTCCCGTATTAGCCAACGCAAATCCGCCGTCATGTATTAACGCCGTATTAAAAAATTTAATTGCTTCATCAGCATTTTCATGCGAGGTTTGATTATCTAAGTAGTCCAACCCCTTCAAATAAAAATCATAAGCCGTAACGTCATTCGTCAACCGCAAGGGCGCAGGCCTGAAGTTCTGCAAATCAAATTCATCTGCGAGGTAACGCGCGATTTCACCCACCAAACGATCCTGCAAAATAAAAATATCCTGATAGGTGCCATCTAACTTTCCGCCGGCGATTTGTACGTTGTCTTTACGGCGGAATAAGCGGTAGGCGATGCGGAGGTTGTCGCCGAGTTTTTGGACGCTGCCTTCCAAACGTATGGGAGCGTGAATGCCTTCTTTGGCATCGACTATGTAGACGTCGCGCATATCGGCAAGTTGGGAGCGGACGGCTTCGGTGATTCCGGCGGAGAAATAGTCCGCATCGCCTTTTTCATTCATGAGGTTTTTGAAGTCGGCGATTTCTACATAGTTGGCGGCATACCCGGGCACTAACCAGCGCGGAATAAAATAAAACCCGGCGGCAATTAATGCCAATACTGAAACGGCGATTGGGTAGCGGCAGGCGACTATTTTTCGGTTGAGGCCGCGCAGGAAATAATGCAGGTGATCACGCCAGCCGATGCCCGCCGGCTTAATAAAATAGACACGAATTTTTTGCTGGATATTTTTCAGCGGTTGCACGCCTAAGCGTTTTGCTGGCGATGAGAGCGAAAAACGCACCTCATCGTATACGCTTTGGGAAATGCAAATACCATCGGCGACGGCGAGCGGCTCAAGACGCGCGGCGATATTGACTGCATCGCCAAATACCGCGCCTTCGCGCAGCATGACTTCGCCTTTATTCAGACCAATGCGAGTTTGCAGCCTGGGTAATTTTTTATCGCGCGCTTCGTTAAACGCTAATAGATGTTGCTGAATGGCGATTGCGGCAGCTACAGCGGCGGTGGCGGTATCGAAGCGCGCAAAAATCGCATCGCCCACAAACTCCACCAACTGCCCGCCTTGCGCTTCAATGTGCGAGAGCAAAATTTTGCGGTAGTCGCCCAACATTTCCACCGCCAACGACTCATTGCGCCCCATAAGGCGTGAGTAGCCAACGATGTCGGTGAACATCAGCGTTTGTTCACAGTGTTGAGTCGAATCGACGCCCATAGTGCAGTCGGCTCTCCGTGCGATAGCGTTAAATGGTTAATGAATAATCGAATTATGATCCTTGCCGCAAAAAATGGCTTGATCGAAGCGCGTGATTATTGTGGAGCCAGGCGACAATAACAAGCAATCGCATTAGGATTGTGTGATTCGTGAGGTGATCCACAAGTTTTTGAGGAATTCAGCGCCAAAATTAGGCGGAGCCTCTCTGCTGAGGTTATGATTCAAATCGCCAATCAACCTACAAGAAGCCAACACCATGTTAGAGAACGTCAGCTTATTTGCCGATGTTCCGCCCCATTATTTGGCGGAACTGGAAAAACTCAGTGTGATGCGCAAGTACCCCAAGAACACTGTATTGGTCACGGAAGGCGACGAATCTACTCATATGTACATCATCCGCAAGGGTACGGTGAGTGCATTTTTAAATAATGAAGATGGCCGTCAGGTCAATTTGAATTACATGCACGAGGGCGATTATTTTGGTGAGCTGTCGCTTATTGATGGCAAGCCGCGCTCTGCCTCGGTAATGACCATTAGCGACTGCGAGATTTTGTTAGTGTCGCGCGCCAGCGTGCAAGATTTAATGCACAAGCACCCTGAATTTGCGATGAGCTTGCTGTGTGAAGTCACTCGCCGTGTGCGCGACCTGACCGACAGCGTAAAAGATATGGCACTGCTGGATGTGTATGGCCGCGTTAGCGCCGCGTTGGAAAAACTCAGCGACGAAAATAAACGCATCCACAACCCCAAAGTCACCCATCAGGATATCGCCAATATGGTCGGCTCATCGCGCGAGATGGTGAGCAGAATCATGAAGCAACTTTTAATTGGCGAATATATCGAGCAGTGCTCGGGCTATATTGAAATTAAAAAGCCGCTGCCGCGTTATTGGTAAATCCCTCTCTGCCAAAAATCCCTCCCAACCTCCCTTTTACAAAGGGAGGGGCTTACTCCCCCCTCTTTGTAAAAGAGGGGCCGGGGGAGATTAAAAATATCAACCAAATAACCCCGATTCATGCAACCATTTCATTAATTGTGGCATTGGTAGAGCACCGGACACGCGCTGCACTTCTTTGCCGTGATGAAATAAAATCAAGGTTGGAATACTGCGAATATTCCACCGCTGGCCAATACTGGGCACAGCTTCGGTATTTAATTTGGCAAAGCGAATATGTGGCTCCAAACGCGCGGCGGCTTCTTCAAATACCGGCGCAAAACTTTGGCAGGGGCCGCACCAAGGCGCCCAGCAATCCACCAATACCGGAATGTCATTATGCTCCAGCGTATTCGCCACATTACCCGGATTTAATTCCATCGGCTTACCGCTAAACAAAGGGCGTTTGCACTTGCCGCAATTGGGCTTATCTTCCAGGCGCTCACCCGGCAAACGGTTAGTGGCAAAGCAGTGGGGACAATTAATTTGTACGCTACTCATAGGTTTTCCAAACAAGGGCTAATTTCAAACAAACACATCTTTCAAATAAACTGGGTTCAGCTTATCAGACTTCAAGCTGCCACAAAAAATAAAACAATGGTCACGCCACATAAAAAAGCCCGCGCGTGCAAAACCCCAAGGGGCAGGAGCGACACGGCGGGCAAAGAGCAACTCTTTATTACAGCACTGGCTGCAAGGGCTTAAAGAGTCGGTTTCCAAAAACAACGAGCAACGTCAGCTATTTAGGGGTTGCCAGCAACGGCTTGCTGTCGCAACTCCCAACCGCCCCCCAAGGCTTTGTAAACTGCAATCAGATTTAACAGCACCTGCATATCGCTCTGCGCCAATTGCGCACTTACCGTTAGCTGCGAGCGCTCTGCATCCAATACCGTTAAAAAATCGCTACTACCCACTTCAAACTTTTTGCGCGCAAAAAATGCAGCCTGATTGCTGGCCGCTAAGGCCCGTTGCAAACCCGTGCGCCGCTCCTCCTCGCGTGAAAAATTTTGCAGTGCATTGTCGGTTTCTTCCAGTGCGACTAACACACGCTGCTCAAATTCAGCAACACGCTGTTGAGTGCGCGCATCAGCCGCATCAATTTGCGCATTTACCCGCGCGAGATTAAATGCAGCCCAATGGATACGCGGAGTAATAGAAAATGTTTCGGTTTCGTCATTACCCAACCGATTCCAATCAGTCGACAGATACCCCAAGCTACCGGTAAAGCTAATTCCTGGATATAAATCCGCCACCTGAATATTGTATTCCGCCACCGCCCCTGCCAACGCCTGCTCGGCACGGCGAACATCGGGCCGCCGTTTTAATAAATCGGCTGGATTGCCCACCGCGAATGAAACCGGAATCGCCGGCAGCGCTTTTACAGCAGATAAGGTTAGCTTTAATGATTCATTCGGCTTACCCGTTAACACACCTAACCGATTCAACGCCGTGTTGACCTGAGCTTGCAGCGCGGGAATGGTTGCGCGTGTTAATTCGAGTTGCGCTTCAGCGCGCGCCACATCCAATTTATCGCCGCGCCCAACTTCTTCAAAGCGCTGCGTCAACTGCAAGGATTCCTGCTGGTTTTTAGCATTGCGCTCCGCCACATCCAATAAATATTGATTGCCACGCAAACTGATGTAAGCGCTGGCGACTTCTGCCGCGACACTCACTTGCGCCGCCTGTAAATCTGCCGCGCGCGCCGCCACCTGCGCTTTGGATAACTTCACGCCATTGCGCACGCGGCCAAAAATATCCAACTCCCAGCTTGCATCAAAACCAGCCTGAAACGTTTCAGTGATGGGCCCTCTGGTTGAACCAGGTGAAGCAACGGCACCGCTAATATCCACACTCTGGCGTTGACGCGTGCCACTCGCACTCGCCTCTACTGTTGGGTAGCGATCCAATTTGCTGTTGCGCAAATACGCGCGCGATTCCTGCAGCGATGCCTGTGCGATACGAATGCTATGGTTATGCTGCAGTGAATCGGTAATTAACTGGTTTAACTGCGCATCCTGCAATTGCGCCCACCAATCGGCTACCGGCTTTTCTGCACTCGCCCCTTGCGGCAAGGTAAATGCCGCCGGGGTTGTTGGGATTTGCGCAAGTTGTTGTGCGTTTTCTACCGATTTAAAACCACTGCACGCGCTAATCATCAACGGCAATAGTGCAAGACCAAATGCTTTCATTACGATGCGTCGATTCATACTTTCACCTCATGCTGCTCCAGACCTGCTGCGTGCGAAAAATGATTTCCGGTTTTATTTTCTTCAAGAACCCCAGGTTGTTCGGCTGCATCACCCTGATGATATTTTCGGTTGCCTTCCAGCTTGCGCAACAACACATAAAACATCGGAGTGAAGAACAAACCAAAGAAAGTCACACCCAACATACCGGAGAAAACCGCAATACCCATCACGCTGCGCATTTCTGCTCCTGCACCAGTTGAAAACACCATTGGCAATACACCCATAATAAACGCGAAGGACGTCATCAATATTGGGCGCAAACGCATACGGCTTGCAGTAATCGCGGCCTGATAAGTTTGCATACCGCGCATTTCCAATTCGCGCGCAAACTCCACAATTAAAATCGCGTTCTTACTGGCAAGGCCGGCAAGCACGAACAAACTGATTTGCGTAAAGATATTGTTGTCACCTTTACTTACCCATACACCAAAGAGCGCTGACAATATCGACAGTGGCACAATGGTGACTACCACCAGAGGCAGCGCCAAGCTCTCGTACTGCGCCGCCAACACCAAAAACACTAACAGCAAACACAGTGGCAAAATATAAATCGCGGTATTGCCTGCAAGCACTTCCTGAAAGGTCAAATCAGTCCATTCGTACACAATCCCGGCGGGCAATACTTCATCCAGAATTTCTGCGATAGCATCTTGCGCTTGTCCGCTTGAATAACCTGGGGCCGCGTTGCCGTTAATATCCGCCGCAAGATAACCGTTGTAATGCGCCGCACTTTCCGGACCATAACTTTCTTTCATACTCAGCACTGCCCCCAGGGGAACCATATCGCCTTGCGTATTGCGCACTTTTAAATTGAGCGCATCTTCAGGCGTATTGCGATACGGCGCATCGGCTTGTGCAATCACTTGATAGGTGCGACCAAACTGGTTGAAGTCATTGATATACAGCGAGCCCAAATAAACCTGCATAGTGTCAAAAATTTCTTTCACATTCAGGCCGAGTTGCTTGGCTTTGGTGCGATCTACATCCGCATATAATTGCGGCACATTGATTTTGTAGTTGGAAAACACACTTGCCAACTCAGGGCGCTGCATAGCCTTTTGTTGCACCTGCGCTACTACTTCGGCCAGCTTTTCGTAGCCTAAACCAGCGCGATCTTCAATTTGCAATTTAAAGCCACCAGTAGTACCCAAACCACGTACCGGCGGTGGAGGGAAAATCGCAATAAAAGCTTCTTCAATACCAGCGAATTTCATTTGCAGTTTTTGTGAAATCGCCGCGGCTGAAAGTTCTTTGCTGGTACGTTGGTCAAAATCTTTCAACGGAAAAAATACAATGCCGGCGCTGGAGCTATTGGTAAAACCATTAATACTCAAACCAGGGAATTGCACGGCATTTTCCACACCCGCTTCCGCCAAACCAATTTCGCCCATTTCGCGAATCACTTTTTCAGTGCGATCCAAGGTTGCACCATCCGGTAATTGCGCGAAGGCAATTAAATATTGTTTATCCTGCGCGGGCACAAAACCTTTGGGAATAATATTAAAACCCACCACCGCAATACCTAACAAAACCGCGTACACACCCACCGCGGCCATTTTGCGACCAAGGATTTTTCCCACTTTGGTGGAATAGTTTCCGGAAGCGCGCGCAAAGCTGCGATTGAACCAGGCAAAGAAGCGACCGAATATTTTATCCATACCAATGGTTAACCGGTCTTTTGGTTCGTGATGACCTTTTAACAAAAGCGCGGCCAATGCCGGGCTTAAGGTCAGCGAGTTAATCGCCGAAATCACGGTTGAAATCGCAATGGTCAAGGCAAATTGTTTGTAAAACTGGCCAGTCAAACCACTCACAAAGGCGATAGGTACAAACACCGCAATCAAGGTTAATGAAATCGCAATAATCGGCCCACTCACTTCCTGCATGGCTTTATAGGTAGCCGCAATCGGTGTTAGACCCTCTTCAATATTTCGCTCGACGTTTTCCACCACGACAATTGCATCGTCGACCACAATTCCGATTGCTAACACCAAGCCAAACAGCGAGAGCGTGTTAATAGAAAACCCGAAGGCCCACATCAATGCAAAGGTACCGATAATGGATACAGGCACTGCCAGCAACGGAATAATCGAGGCGCGCCAGGTTTGCAAAAACAGGATTACCACCACAACAACCAGTGCGAGCGCTTCAAGCAGAGTTTTAATTACCGCTTTGATCGAACTTTTCACGAAAATAGTCGGGTCATAAACCACGTGATAATCCACACCCTGCGGAAAACGTTTTTTCAGTTCCGCCATGGTCGAGCGAACATTGTCAGAAATTTGAATCGCGTTAGCGCCCGGCGCCTGGAAAATCGGAATAGCAACGGCAGGCTGGCTATCGAGCATGGAATTCAATGCAAATTCCGATGCGCCCATTTCTACGCGCGCCACATCTTTCAAGCGGGTAATTTCCCCATTACTGCCTGCACGAATAATAATTTCGCCGAACTCTTCCGGGTTTTCCAAACGGCCTTTGGCATTAACCGGCAATTGCACATCCACCAGATCAGTCACTGGCGCGCCGCCGATAATACCGGCTGCTACCTGCACATTTTGCTCGCGCACCGCGGCAACCACTTCGTTAGCCGTGAGATTTTTCTCGGCAATTTTTTCCGGGTTCAGCCAAATGCGCATAGCGTAATCGCCTGAACCGAACAACCGCACCATGCCCACACCGGGAACCTTGGCCAACTCATCTTTAATATTCATCAAGGCATAGTTGCGCAGATAAAGCTCGTCGTAACTTTTATCGGGCGAAATTAAATGCACCACCATGGTTAAATCCGGTGAGCTTTTTACGACGGTTACACCGCGCTGACGAGTGACATCGGGCAAGCGTGGCAAGGCTTGCGAAATACGGTTTTGCACCATTTGCTGGGCAAGGTCCGGATCTGTTCCGATTCTAAACGTAACCGTTAAGGTTAAGCGTCCATCAGTCGTGGCTTGCGAAAACATGTACAACATATTTTCAGTACCCGCGAGCTGCTCTTCCAAAGGTGTTGCAACAGTTTCCGCAATGACCTTTGGGTTTGCACCGGGATAGGAGGCATTCACGACCACTGAGGGCGGCGACACTTCGGGGTATTCCGAAATAGGCAATTGAAACATGGCGATAAATCCGCCGATAAAAATCAGCAGTGAAATCACACCGGCAAAGATGGGGCGATCCACAAAAAATTTGGAGATATTCATAGTTGTACCTGCCAAGGCTTGTTCATACCTGAATTTCAACAGGATGAGTTTGGAGAGCACCGGTAAAATTTACCGGTGCTACTGATGCTCTTTAAAAATTAAATTAGGATTATCGGAATCTGCTTAATGAATTGACGCAACCTGCGTATCTTCATCTTCCGCTTGTTCGGTTACTGCCAGGGTAGGACTTACGACACTTTTCGGTCGCACATGGGAAAGGCCATTTACAATCACTTTTTCGCCAGCATTAACGCCGACTTGTACAACACGCTGCCCTTGGTAATGATCACCCGAGGTAACTTCGCGATAATTTGCGGTGTTGTTCTCATCGACCACCATCACATATTTTTTGCTTTGGTTGGTACCGATTGCGCGCTCAGGCACTAACAGCGCTTGCACTTTTTCTGCTGAGCCTAACCGCACATTCGCAAACATCCCCGCCGTTAAGGCACCGTCTTTGTTGTCAAAAATCGCGCGGGCGCGAATGGTGCCGCTCGCGGTATCCAAACGGTTATCAAATGCATAAATGCGACCTTCGTACGTCGCTCCCGTATCGCCCGCAAGACTTAGCTCCACCGGCATCGCTTGCACATCATTCGTGTTGCGCACCAACTGCACATAGGCCGCCTCATCCACATTAAATTCGGCATAGAGTTTATCGTTAGCAACAATTTGTGTGAGCACCGGTGCGTTTACACCCGCATCAACCACGTTACCCACCGTAAGCTCTGCGCGCCCAACACGGCCGGAAATGGGCGCACTGATATGGGCGTATTCCAGATCCAGCTTCGCTTGGTTTAGCGCGGCATCGGCTTGCTTCACATCCGCCTGGGCTACCTGATGGGCACTCAGGGCAGCATCGTAAACACTTTGCGATACCAGCTTCGCACCGATTAATTGTTCTGCGCGGGTGAGTTCATCCTTTGCCAGCGTTGCGCGCGACTGTGCGGTGGCCAGTTGTGCCTGGGCGCGTTGCACAGAGGCCTGGTGCGGGCGCGGATCAATCACAAACAAGGGCTGGCCTTTTTTCACTTGCTGGCCTTCAGTAAACAGCACCTGCTGGATAGTGCCGCTCACCAATGGCTTGATGGCTGCGCTCTCTACCGGTGCCAGACGACCGGAAAAGCCGGCCCAGGTACGGATTTCTTGCGGCTGTAAAACCACTACATCTACCGCCGGGGCGGGTGGTACGGCAGCCGGGGTAGCCGCATCAACACCAGAGATGTAATGAACACTGGCAATACCTGTCAGTATGGCCAACGCTGCATAAGTAACGATTTTGCGAGAAAAGATTGTGCTAGTCATGATGGGCTCCTGTTGCTCTTTAGCAAATCAATGGCGAGTTAAGCTCCCTTGGGAATACAAACGCGGAGAGATGAACCGGACATTTCGGCAAACTATACATACCGGTTGGTATGTCGGTCAACAGGATTTTTTTATTGTGTGTTTTGGCCTAGGCGCCTCGCATGGGGTACGGGGTTAAAACCCCAATAAAATCAAGGGATTTCCGGAGTTGCACCATTTTGCGCAAGTCGGTATCTTGGTCATACCCCGGGTTTAGCGTTACTTTAGCCGATTGAAAAACATACCGCCCGGTATCATAATAACCCTAACGTTTGTACTTCTTTATCGACGAGCAACCTGTTTATGAACTCCCCCGATACACGCACACTGCTATTGGAAACCGCACTGGACCTGATTTGGAACAGCAACTACAGCGCTGTGGGCGTTAACGAAATCTGCAAGCAAGCGGGCGTGACCAAGGGAAGTTTCTATCACCATTTCGAATCCAAAGCCGAACTCTTCTGCGAAGCCACCAACCACCACTGGGAGCAAATTCGCCAGGACATGGATTGCATGCTCTCGCCCATCAACACACCGCTTGAGCAATTGGAAAACTGGCTGCAATTTATTTACGTCAACAAAGTCGGTGAAGACAAAGACAACGTTCCCGGCTGCGCGTTTTTTAGCGCCGGAATGCAAGCCGGCTGCTGCGAGCCGCGCATTACCGAAACCCTGCAACTCATGACCGAACGCGGCGCCAAATACAATCAGGCGTTGGTGCGCAGTTTGTTGAGCGGAAATTATTTAACAGAACAAAAAGATATCGAACAAACGGCGCGCTTAATGCAGCAATACGTACAAGGGTTAATTACCCACGCCCGCGTAACACGCAATATCGATAATGTAAGAAGTGATTTACCCACCGCCATTTATCGGCTGATTGGCCTAAAACCGGAATTCTGGTTTAGCGCAAAACCGACCTGGCCGTGCAAAGGTTGATAATTAGAAATTTTCTGAAAAAGGCAGCTCGAAATAGCTGCCTTTTTTATTGGCGCCGTTAGCTACCAACTCGTATGGAAAAGAAAACAAGCAGAATATATAGTCTGGGTACTTGGAATTGACTGCATGACTAAATTAGCAAAATGCCAGCAGGAGGCAAGGACACACACCAATGAAAGACAATCTTTCCTTATTAGCTTCTAGTCTTATCTGTGCAATCCTCGCATGGTTATTTTTTAACTATTTTCAAAGCCATGCATTCACTATTTTAATAGTGATCTTTTTTGTTTCTTTTGCCGCTAATATTTTTATAAAAAATATCCGCAATAAAAATAAATAACTCTGATTTTCTATAATTTTCGCACCAAAAAATTTAAGAGTAAGCGCAACCAAGTTGCGCTTGCTATGCCATCCCGGTTTCGTCTCATTAAAGCTTAACCCTTAACCCCGCACGCGTAAGCCCCGCACCAATTAGCATAATTACGCAGGAGAAAAACAAGCTCCAGATAATTCCCGCGATACCGCTGCTGCAAAAATCAGGGCGCAGATAGAAGCCAACAATTCCGCTAACCGCCAGTAATATGTAGGGCAATATGTAAACCAGGAGCGGATTGGTTGCTGATGGCTCAAAGAATTTGGTCCATGCGCGTTGCTGTTTTACATCCACCAGCCAATAAACTGCACCGAAAATTACGCAGCAAAAAAATATACTGAATAGCGCCCAGCTCGGTGTGGCCCAAATTTTAGAGATTGGAGATACCTGCCAGCTCGCTAATGCCAGCAAACCAACTACTGCAGTAAACAGCCAGTAGTATTTAGCTTTTTGTGCAGAAAATTGCGGCAAATAAAATAACTGCGACAAGATCACTCCGGCTAATACAATCGCCGCGTGGGTATTGTTGCTATTCAGATCACTTAATAAACCAGGTACTGCAACACCAGCAGCCTCCAGTTTATCCAGTGCGAGAAACACACCGAGTAACACCAACGCAATAACGGCAAGCGCAATAACTTGTTGGGATGCTGCCGCAATATTGCGACACACTAAAAAGACACTGCCGGCAATTAAATAAGCCCAGCCAATTAAGCCGAGAATTCCCCACCACTGGGTAGTCATGCCGGTGTTTTCCGGCCCTTTATATAACCACCACAGCACTACCAGGCCAGCCACACCAATCAGCTTTGCCCCCAAGGTAATTGCGGGTGAAATTGTTTTGGAATAGTTCGACCAGATGAGCAACACATAGATAAACATTAGTAACGTCCAGAGCGGCATGGATATCGCCATTGACGCCTCATCAAAACCCGATTCGGTATTTACCATAAACACACCAATCACCATCAAGCCCAGGCTCCGCAGTGCTATGTGTTTAAATATTTCCAGCGTTGAATCACCTTTTTTAACGCGCGCCTGAATTGCAAAGGGAACCGACATACCCACAATAAATAGAAATGCCGGAAACACCAGATCAACAAACGTCATGCCGTCCACATTGGCAGGAAGGTGTTTCATCCACTGGGGAATATTGGTAACACCGGCGAGCTCGTTTACAAACACCATGACAAAAATGGTGATGCCGCGAAACACATCGATGGATAAAACACGATTAGGTAGTGCGTGATTGGAGTGCGCCTTATTAGCGGTTAACGATGGTGAATTCATGGTGTTTGCCCGATTAAAAATTTATAAGAGTTATAAAAACCGGAAAACAATAGCGGAGCCTAAGCTACGGCCGCAAGCACTTATGACAACGTTGCCTTATTTTTTACACTTCCCTACAGAAAACGCGAAAGCTGGAAAAAAAAGCCGCTTTTAGGCGGCTTCTTCTGACCAAGCGAACGATCTTAATCGTGGTGATGCCCACCTACGCCGTGCGCGTGACCATGGGCAACTTCTTCTTCGCTGGCATCGCGTACATCGACAACTTCCAGTTCGAAGTCCAGGTTTTTCCCGGCCAATGGATGATTGCTATCGATATCCACATTGAATTTGCCCGCTTTCACTACAATCGCTTCCCAGCCACCTTGCTGCGTGTTAACAACCACTTTCATTCCTGGCTTTAATTTGTTTTTGATTTTTTCATGGTCGATCAGATGTTTGATAGGTACGCGCTGGATGGCGCCTTCTTTGCGCTCGCCATAACCCTGCTCAGGGGTAATGCTTACCGTCACTTTATCGCCTTTGGCCTTGCCATCCAACGCGGCTTCCAGTGCAGGAAGCAGATTGTTGTGGCCGTGCAGGTAGAGGTTGGGTTCCGCTTCATAGGAAGATTCCAGTTGCGTACCACCAGTTTCACTCAGGCGGTAATGGAAGCTAACAACTTTGTCGGCAGTGATTTGCATGTTGACTCCAAAAATAGGTTTCGTTTTTTTGAGGGCGCGGATTGTCGCTGATTTGGGGCAAACAAAAAAGCCCGCATGACGCGGGCAAAGGAGAGGGAATATTGATTTACCAAGGAATCACAAGGAATTTAAAAACACTTTTAATGCAGTGCGATCCGCCGTCGATAGCGCCTCGTATTGCAAGCGGCTGTTATTCGCTTCGCCTCCGTGCCACAGAATGGCTTCATCCAGAGAGTGGGCACGACCATCGTGCAGGTAACGCACACTGGCATCATTTCCGGTTGAAGTGCCGCTCTGCACATATTTCAAACTGCCCAGCCCCCAGAGCGGTGCAGTACGCCACATGGCGGCGGATGCGCTATCTTGCGGGAGTGTATCGGCGAGGTCCGGCCCCATATCGTGCAACAACAAGTCGGTATAAGGACGAATGGTTTGGTTGCGTAATTCAGCAAACGGATGGGTATTGCCCGTTTGCAGGGTCGACTTATGACAGGCTACACAGTTGGCAGTTTCAAATACTGTTTTACCCAGCGCGATTTGCCCAGGATTCACATCGTGCTCCACCGAGACACGCATTCCGTTCGGGTAGCCGCTGCGATAACTGCGCTGCGCTGGCACACCGAGCAATTGCAGGTAGTTGGTCAGACGCGTCAGCTCAAGTTCGGATACGTGAGTTGTCACACCGGTTTGATGGCAATTGGTATCGGACTTTTGACAGGAACGCAGTGGATACACCGGCGAGGTCACCCCCATATCCTGTACAAAAGCTTCCGCGGCCTGATGACGCACACTGACCTTCGCCGCCTTCCAGCCGAAGCGACCAACCTGGGTTACGCCGGTTTCCGGATTTTTTACAAAATTGGCTTTGCCACGAACACCATCGCCATTTACATCGTTCGCATCCACATTAGCGAGAATGGTTTCTTCATCAATCGCTTCCAACAACCCAACGCCAATTACTTGCGGCGCCTGACGCACCGAATAAAGTTGCGGCACTGCGCTGGAAAATTCATACACAGGTTTATGCATATCCACGCGCGAGCCGTCATTAAGGAAACGCGGCGTCACATCGTAGCGCTGCAATTTCACCGCGTTATTGACCGCTCCTTTTTGCAGGACGTTAAAGCCGTAGGTTGGGTCGGGTAAATTGCCGGGCGCTCCGGTTAATACCGATAGTGTATCCAGCGCTGTACCCACCACCGCCGGTTTACTGCGACCATTTAACTGGTGGCAGGCGATACAACGCTCATCGTTAAAGTTGCTGCCTAATTGATTCAGGTGTGCGGTAAAGATGGGATTCTGGGTTGGAAACTCGGAGTGCTGCCCCGTTGCAAAAGAAGTGTGAAATAAACGGCGCCCTTTGAGGAAGCGATCGGTATTGGCAATACCAATATTGTTCGCCATTTGCTGGAACACGCGGTAAGGCTCTTCGGAATAGTTGTAGGACACACTGGTCTCGCCACCGAGCAGGGCGTCGCCAGGCACAGGCACTGAATCCAGATTAGGCGCCACGCCAAACCAGGGGCGCACTCCCTCGCCCACTACATACAACTGTTCGAAAGAGTAATAGCGCGAACCACCGCCATCGACGCGCGCGCGATTGTCGCTTTCACTCATCTCCACCAGGCGAGGCGCTGGCGCGAGTTCGATGCGATCGCCCATTACCAACGGGCGATGCGGATTGGGGCCGGTATTCCAGTAGGAATCAACATCCAAATAACAGTCTTCGTTGCCACCATCAAAACAGCGCGGCAAATTACCTTCTTTTAAATTGTTGAAACCGTAATTCAACGCCCAGCCAAATTCAGTCACCGTCGGGTCGCTGGAGTTGCGAAATAAACTAAACGTAGTGCCAAAAAAAGTCCCTTCATTGATCAGCATGGTAATGCGGATATTTTTACCGCCAGCCGGGATGGTATCGCGCACTTTCAAGCCGAAGGAGCGGTTCTGAAAATAGAACGGCGGATAAGTGAAGTAGCGTCCATCAGCTTCATTGGGCGATAACCACGCCTCACCGCGTTCACGCGCATGGCGCTCGGTGGAGCGCATGCCGATTAAAGTCACGAGAGTGCCATCTGGCTCACGATATTGGATTTGCTCAGTGACTTGCGTCCCCTCGGGAAATAAAGGCACATAACCTATAGGCGCTGCACGGCTTGATGAAGCGGAACTTACTACCGACGAGCGTGATGAGGAGGAATTGCTGCTGGCATTGCCCCCACTGCCAAATACTTTTAACTCAAAGATCGAATAGCCCCAGGCATTACCCGGCGCTGGCTTGGTTGCATTTATGCGCACATAGCGATAGCTGCCACTCACCGCAAAAGTGTCCGTGCGATTACCAAAAGTGCCGCCGGTTTTTTGGCCCAGGTTAGTCCAGGTGGAATTATTGTTGGAGCCCTGCACCTGATAGATTTCCGGGTTGGCCGCCTCCCACTCCACGACCACCTGAGTCAGGTTAGATGCGGTGCCGAGATCCACCGCAATCCAACTGGGGCTGACGCCGTGAGTGGATTCCCAGCGACTGTAACTCGATCCATCCACTGCATCTTTAGCGGCGCGTAGTTCGCTGCTCGCGGATACCGGTTTATTTAACGCGAGATTGGTTTGTGCCAGTGCAGTAGTTGTAAATGGCAAGGTACAGACGAAGGCCGCCCCCACCATCAGCAGGCGCTGCAACGTCTGTATTGGGTTGATGTTTGTCATGTGATTTTGCCTCAGCTTTTTATTAGTCTGATAAGGGTTATTCGAGCGTTTGATATAAACCTTCTCGCACAACAACAGCGAGCAGGACTGAACAACCGCGCTAGTGTGAGCGCAAAAAAATAAATAGCGTTCGTACCGACACAACGAACGGGCATTTCGACGTTCGACTGCGGTGAACGAAGCAAACCTGGCGCGCAAAAACGACGCCATATCACAAACATCAAACCAATTTGCGCGCTTGCTCACAGCGGAGAAAAGTGCGACTTACCGCCGCAAGCGATAGGCATTCTTTTTGCGTGCAAGCACCAGGCGGGATTGCGTATCATGAACAGCCACTTCAAGGATTCACTCATGATCGCATTGCCCGAACTCCAAACCACACGACAACCTTTGCAAAGCGGTCAGGTGCATTTGTGGCTGCTGGATATTCGCGAATTCCGCAATCAGTTAGCAGAAGAAGCGCTCGCGATAATGAGCAGCGATGAGCGCGAGCGGGCACAAAAATTTATTCGCGGTAAAGAGGAATACATCGCCAGTCGCTGGCTACTGCGCGAGGTGCTAGGCGCTTATTTGCAGCAAGCGCCCGAATCGCTGGTGTTTAGTCGCACCGAAAAAGGCAAGCCCTATTTCGCCAATCGTGCACTGCAATTTAATTTGAGCCACAGTGGTCACTGGGCATTGTTAGCTGTGGCAAAAGAGATGGAACTGGGCGTCGATATTGAGCAAATAAAAGTTTCCCGTGATTTGCTCCGTATTGCGGAAAGCTATTACCACCCGGACGAGTTTGCCCGGTTGCAGCAACTATCAGGTGACGCACAGGCGTACTACTTCTATCAACTCTGGACGTTAAAAGAGGCACTGTTGAAGGCGCTGGGTGTGGGCATATCCGCCGGGTTAGAGAATCTTAACTTCAGTCTGGACGACGGCATCTCGGTCAAACTCTCACCCGTGTTGCAACAGCAATCAGTTACCGATAAATGGCAATTTCATCAATGGCAGCTGGGCGATGGCAACTATTGCGCATTGGCCGCCGCCTGCCCCGAATTACTTTACCCGCACTGGTTTGCCCCCCTGGCAGTGCTCGCCTGAGCCAAGGCGTGCCACGGCTTTACTTGACTCTTTTTACTTGACTCCAAGGGCCTCACTGCTAGCATGGCCGCCATTCCTGTACCGTCAATCAATAAGAAGATTCCATGCTGCCATTCCACGAGGCGGTGAAAGACGATTTCACTGCGGTAAACCAACTCATTATCGACAAACTCCACTCTGATGTAGGCTTGGTAGAGAACATCGGCCATTATCTGGTAGAAGCTGGTGGCAAGCGTCTTCGCCCTCTACTGGTGCTTCTTACCGCCAATGCGCTGGGCTACCAAGGCAAGGACCATTTGTCGCTGGCGGCGATTATTGAATTTATCCACACCGCCACCCTGTTGCACGACGATGTAGTGGATATGTCCAGCCTGCGCCGCGGCCGCCCGACGGCCAACGCCCAATGGGGCAATGCGCCCAGTGTACTGGTGGGTGACTTCCTCTATTCACGCGCGTTCCAGATGATGGTGGCGATCGGCAATATGGATGTAATGGCAATTCTAAGTGATACCACCAACATCATCGCCGAAGGCGAAGTGCAACAGCTGGTAAACGCCAAAGATCCAAACGTAAACGAAGAAAACTACTTCCGCGTTATCGATAAGAAAACCGCAATTCTTTTTGCCTCCGCGTGTGAAGTCGCCGCGGTTGCCTGTGGCGCCAGTGAATCCCAGCGCAAGGCATTGAGTGTTTACGGGCGAAAACTAGGTGTCGCCTTCCAACTGGTTGACGATGCGCTTGATTACACCGGCGATGCCGCCACCCTGGGCAAAAACGTGGGCGATGATCTCGCTGAAGGTAAACCCACGCTCCCGTTAATTCACGCGATGCGGACCGGCACCCCGGCGCAAGCCGAGCTGGTCGCTAACGCCATCCGCAATGGCGATGCCAGCCAACTCCCAGCAATTCTGGAAATTGTACAAGCCACCGGCGGTATGACTTATACCTTGGATTGCGCCAAACAGCAGGTCGAGGAGGCCATCGCCCAGCTCGCACTTTTGCCGGATAACCGCTTTACCCAAGCCATGAAACAGTTGGCGGAATTCTCGCTGGCACGCAGTTTCTAAACCGCTATTGTTTGTTCCCGTTAAGGTGGCTGGCGCCACCTTAACTGGACAACTGAGCCACAGTGGTTAGAATGGCGCACCTTTGCGCTGGGCCAGCCCGGCGCGACTACCCAATTAGTACGTAAAATCAGAACGAGAAAAGCCCATGACCCCTTTTGAACCCAAAAGCTCCTATAGTCGCGAAGACCTGCTCCTGTGCGGCGATGGCAAGTTGTTCGGCCCGGGCAATGCTCAGTTACCCAAGCCCAACATGCTGATGCTCGACCGTATCGTGCACATCAGCCAAACCGGTGGCGAATTTGGGAAAGGCGAAATTGTGGCAGAACTGGATATCACTCCGGACCTCTGGTTCTTTGACTGCCACTTCCCTGGCGACCCGGTAATGCCAGGCTGCCTGGGGTTGGACGCCATGTGGCAACTGGTTGGCTTCTTTTTGGGCTGGAAAGGCAACCCGGGGCGCGGCCGTGCACTTGGCTGTGGAGAGGTGAAATTCACCGGTCAAATCCTGCCAACTGCAAAAAAAATCACTTATCACATCAACCTGAAGCGCGTAATCGAACGCAAACTCATTATGGGCATCGCCGACGGGCGCGTCTCCTGTGACGGCAAGGACATCTATTTTGCAAACGACCTGCGCGTTGGCCTGTTCCAAAACACTGACAGCTTCTAAGCTTTAAAAATAACGATAAGCGGCGAGCGCCCAAACTCCTGTGGCATAATACTCGCCGTTTAAAATCCGTCAGATCATTACGCCAGAATCCTGCGCAAACCTGCTGTTCAGGCGCTAAAGCAAAATAGAGTGAGAGGTAGCCTATGAAACGCGTTGTTGTAACCGGTATGGGAATCGTGTCCTGTCTGGGCAATGATAAAAATGCCGTGTTGGACGCATTGCGCGCTGGCCGTTCCGGTATCAAATTTCAAGAAACCTACAAAGAGATGGGCTTTCGTAGCCATGTTGCCGGTTCCATTGATATCAACCTGTCCGAATTAATCGATCGTAAGATCCTGCGCTTTATGGGCGATGCAGCGGCGTTTGCGTATCTCTCCATGCAGCAGGCAATTGCCGACTCAGGCTTGACGGAAGAACAAGTCTCTAACGAACGCACCGGTATCATCATGGGCTCCGGCGGCGCCTCGTCCATGAATCTCGTGGAGGCGGCCGATATCCTGCGCGAAAAGGGCTTGAAACGCGTTGGCCCTTATCGTGTAACCCAAACCATGGGCTCCACTACATCTGCCTGTTTGGCCACCCCCTTCAAAATCAAAGGGGTTAACTACTCAATCTCTTCAGCCTGCGCGACCAGCGCCCACTGCGTTGGCAACGCCATGGAATTGATCCAACTGGGCAAGCAGGATGTCGTTTTTGCCGGCGGCGGTGAAGAAGAGCATTGGACTCTGACGGCACTTTTCGATGCCATGGGCGCACTCTCTACCAAATACAACGAAAGCCCGGAACAAGCATCACGGGCCTATGACGCCAACCGCGATGGCTTTGTGATTGCCGGAGGTGGGGGTTGTCTGGTACTGGAAGAATATGAGCATGCCAAGGCCCGCGGTGCGAAAATTTACGCGGAAGTCGTTGGCTACGGCGCTACTTCCGATGGCTACGACATGGTTGCCCCCTCGGGCGAGGGTGCGGTGCGGTGCATGAAGCAGGCGCTGACCACCGTGAACGGTGAGATCGACTACATCAACTCCCACGGCACCTCGACGCCAGTCGGTGACCTAGCTGAATTGCGCGCGGTTAAAGAAACCTTTGGCAGTAAAATTCCACCCATTAGTTCAACCAAGTCGCTTACCGGCCACAGCTTGGGCGCTACCGGCGTGCAGGAAGCCATCTACAGTCTGCTGATGATGGAAAACGACTTTATCTGCGCGTCCGCCAATATCGAAACCCTGGATCCAGAAGCGGAAGGCATGCCTATTGTGCTCAAGCGCCAAGACGATGTGAAGTTAACTCGCGTGATGTC
>JACCEA010435447.1_pt1 | contig 19612 bp, 16 predicted proteins | sample 7449851 | NCBI WGS metagenome assembly JACCEA01 (sample SAMN15323453, study PRJNA562643) | freshwater metagenome | isolation source: river surface water | place: USA:Blue River Watershed | collected 2017-08-18
CAACTCATTCTGCATCACGATATCCGCAATGGATGCTTTGTTTTCCTCGCAATGTTTCTTCAGATCCGCAGCTGTTTCAATCGGATAAGGCAAATAACGACAAGATGTCTCCTCATTGGATTGCCTATCGCCCCCTTCTTTTACAACAAATCCGCCTCCAACTGAATAATAAGTATGTGCATCTTCTTTTCCGTCCATGAAAATCGCTGTCAGCGTCATCGCATTCGGGTGACCCGGCAAGGATTTATCCATGTGAAAGATCAAATCGGTTTCGGGCTCAAAGATCACCACTTGCTGTCCGTTCAATGCAATCGTCTTTGAAGTAAAGACGTGCGTCGTTTTCGGGTCGATCGTATTCACCGGAATTGTCACAGGGTCCTCACCCATCAATCCCAACAAAACAGCGATATCGGTTCCGTGTCCTTTGCCCGTTTTGGCCAACGATCCATACAGATCCACGCGCACGCGCTTCACGTTATGCAATCCCGGATCTTGAACGTATTGCTGAATAAACTGTTGGGCTGCACGCCATGGTCCCATCGTGTGCGAACTCGACGGTCCCACCCCGATCTTAAAGATGTCAAAAACACTGATCTGTTCCATGAATCGAAATATTGAGATGCAAGATACAACAGGATGCTGCACAAATCACACTCCAAGGAGCGTGTTATGAAACATCGAATGTGAATTGCGCTGAACGACTTACCGCACAAAAACCCATTCATTTGTCGAGCTCAATGGCTCGCTGAATTGGTAACCGTCTTCCTGATACAATTTGAGCGCTTCTGCATCTTGCGGATTGTTTTCCAAGATCCATCTGGTCATTTTCCCGCGTTGATGTTTGGCATACATCATCACCACTTTATATTCGCCGTTTTTAAATTCCTTGAATACGGGTGTCACAACCGCTTGCTTCACCTTCTTCCACTGGATCGCCTTGCTGTATTCCGTGGATGCGAGGTTGACGATCGTTTCTGTTTTGTCGGTTTCCTTTAGCAGGCTTTTCGTGAGTTTTTCTCCCCAGAATTGATACAAGTTCGCAGCCTTATCCGAAATCTCCCATTTAGTACCCATTTCCAAACGATAAGGAAAGATCAGATCAAGCGGCTTTAGCAGTCCGTATAAACCGGATAAAATACGCAAATCAGACTGCGCTCGCTCCAAAGCCGTCTCACTCAAGGTCGAAATATCCAATCCGCGATACACTTCACCGGTAAACAAGTACGCTGCCGGTTTCACATGATCCGTAGGTTCTTCTGCTAGCTTCCACGACTTAAAACGATTCACATTCAATTCGGCGATATCCTTGGATACGTGCATCAAATCCATCAGGTCTTTCGACTTAAACTTTTTCAGTTTGGTCACCAGGGACTTCGCTTCTTTGTGGAAGAGCGGTTGCGAAAAAGTAGAGGCTGGAATGCTGCAGTTTTCATTGATAGATTTCGCTGGAGAAATGAGAATTTTCATGGTCGTTTTTTTGAGAATATTCGTTGAAATTGCGGATTTGGATTCTTCGCGAAATTGCGAATTATAAAATTAGATAATAATACAATTATAGAATTCGATAATTCTGTAATTCTGTAATTCTGTAATTCTGTAATTCTGTAATTCTGTAATTCTACAAACAAATAATTATCGATATCTGTTGCGAGAAATCAACTTTTCCACTAAATTAAATAAGAAAACACAAAATTATGGGAGCAACCAACTTACAACCTTACACCAACGAAGAGATCTTACTAGCCACGTTCAACCGAGCACTCGCACACCCTGCACGCGTAAAAATGCTTCGACTGCTGCAACAACAAAAATCCTTTCGAAATTGCGACATGGCCAATGCCTTGAGACTTTCTCAATCCACCGTGCACCGACACATCTACACCTTGCATCAAGCCGGATTCGTTCATTTGGAATATGCCGACAAACAATATTTCGTCACACTCAACAAGGATAACCAATCCGTTTATCTGGATCTTCTGACTAAATGATCGCGCGGGGAGTATTGAATCTCCTGTTCGACGATCTCTAAAAATGATGCACCTATTCCGTCTCCGGGCTTTAGTGCTACGCATGTCCGTGGTGTTCAGCTGCTTGCTTTTTTCCAGACAAGCACTTCACATCTACCACAGCCATTGCTGGCAGCTATCGCCCTGCGCCGGGGTGTGGATGGTCTGGGGTTGTGAATCCTACACGGCGGCGTGCATATTTCGCCTTTTTAAAGTTACGAGTTAAGGGCAGGATTGCAAATCCTGCAGAGCGAAAAATTTGCACAGCAACGACTATCCCCGCGCTAGGGATTGCAGCAAGTTACCCTGTTGCCGGCCTAGCCAAAACAGGTAACGCGGAAAGCCCGACCCGAACGAAAAACAGGCGGTACGCATGGATTTTCGTGAGGGGAGCGCCCAAAAAGAAAGCCAACTTATTTCCAGCCGAAGTGCTTCTCTGCCTCGTCTACGATCTGTCCACCGATGGCCAAAGACGCCGTAGCTGCCGGAGATGGCGCATTCAATACGTGAACGGAATTTTCGTGGAACTCGAAACGGAAGTCGTCGCGGGTATCTCCATCCTCAGCCAATAACAAGGCGCGTACCCCTGCTCTACCCGGATGAATGTCATCCATGGTCAAACTCGGGATCATGCGTTGCAAGGTTTTCAAGAACAATTTCTTAGAGAAGGCACGACGGTATTCGTCGATCCCGAATTTCATGTTGTTGAAGAACAATTTCCAAGTACCCTTATAGGTCAAGGCGTCTACCGTATCGCGGAAGGAGAAATCTGTTTTTCCGTAGCCTTCGCGCTTGAAGGTAAACACGGCATTCGGACCACACTCGATCTCGCCATTGGTCATACGCGTAAAGTGTACACCCAAGAACGGGAAATCTGGATTTGGAACAGGATAGATCAAGTTCTTTACTTTGTGCTTCGCTTGTTCGGTCAATTCGTAGTAATCGCCACGGAAGCCAACCACTTTTTCTTTCAATTTCACGCCATCCTTACGCGCCAAACGGTCTGCTTGCAAACCACCACAGAAGATCAAAAATTTCGCTTCGATGTTTCCTTTGTTAGTAGCAATGATGGATTTTCCTCCTGAACGCTCAATGCCAATTACCTCATGGTTCAGTTTCATGGCACTCTTCGGTTGCAAGGACAGGGCGATCTCAGCCATTTTTTCTGTCGCTCCGCGGAAATCGATGATTCCCGTTACCGGAACCCAAATTCCTCCAATGGACTCTACATAAGGCTCGATCTCTTTTACTTGATCCGCATTAATTTTCTCGATCCCTTCAATGCCATTCGCCAATCCGTTTTCGAAGATCTTGTCCATGTGCGGCAATTCGCTTGGATCGGTTGCAGCAACAACTTTTCCGCATACATCATGCGCAATCTTGTGCTCACGTGCAAAGGCTACCAACTCATGTCGACCAGACACACAATTCTTGGCTTTTAAGGAACCCGGCTTGTAATACAAACCTGAATGGATCACTCCGGAATTGTTCCCTGTTTGATGATCGGCTAGTTTTGACTCTTTTTCGATCAATACTACCGCAAGGTCCGGGTAGCGCGACTGTAATTTGTAAAACGTAGCAGCGCCAACAATTCCACCACCAATAATTGCAACATCGTAAGCCATAGTCTGAAATATTGGTGCAAAGATAACTTGAAAACAAATAAAAACATCCCGAAGCGACATTATGTAACCGGCGAACAGCAAAAAACTTCCCATCTTTGTCTTCATGCACACAACATCCACATTCGGAGAAGCGATCATTCAACCGATCGTTGAAAGCGACAATGCCCCTTTGGCGCAAATGATCCGTGCGGTTTTGACGGAATTCGAAGCGAACAAACCGGGTACGGTATTTACGGATCCTACTACGGACAATCTGTTTGCCTTGTTTCAAACGCCGCGTTCGCATTACTTCGTGGCCAAACATCAGGGCACCGTCGTGGGCGCTTGTGGCATTTATCCAACGAAAGGTATGCCGGAAGGATGCACGGAATTAGTGAAACTCTATGTGAGTAAAACGTTTCGCGGAACGGGTTTGGGCAAACATTTGATGTTACTCAGCATTGAAGCTGCACGACAAGAAGGATACAGCGAGGTTTACTTAGAAACTTTACCCGAATTGCACAACGCGATTGGTTTGTACGAACACTTAGGATTCGAATACCTGGATCAACCTTACGGCGATTCCGGACATTTTGCTTGTGATATCTGGATGCGCAAACAGCTTATTTGAACACGCCGTAGTAAAGCGTACTGAAGCCAATGATCACCAAAATTCCAATGAGGTTGATGATCAATCCATTCTTCAACATGCGCGGCATGGAGATATAACCCGCCGAATACGCAATCGCATTGGGTGGCGTACCAACAGGCATCATGAATCCACAACTGGAAGCCAGGGTCAATGGAATGCACAACGAAACCAGATCAAACCCATTCTTCGCAGAGAACACCGCAATGATCGGTACGAATAGCGTCACCAAAGCCAAATTGGAAAGCAGTTCCGTTCCGAAAACAGCGATCACCACCATCAGGCAAAGCAATAAGAAGTAGCCCGCGTCACCCACGCCATCAAAGATCAAGGCAATCGACTGAATGACTCCCCCGTATTCCATGCACGACGCCAAGGCCATTCCTCCTCCGAACATGATCAGAATTCCCCACGGAATGCTCTGAACATCGCTCCAGGTCAACAAAGTCTTCCCGTGTTCTTTCGAATGACTGGGTAATAAAAGCAATACCATGGCTCCAGCAATAGCCGTGATCTCATCGCTCAACATGAAATTCGGGAAGAATCCGGTTTTTCCGGCAATGATATCTTTAAAGATCCAGCCTAACACCACCAAGGTAAAGACGATCAAGATACGCCACTGGTCCTTGTTCAGTTTGTGCTTCTCGGCCTGAAATCCTTCTACTTGTTCGTACTTTTCTTTTCCTAAAGTAAAATAGAAGAACAACGCCGTAAGTATCAGCATTAACACGGAAATCGGGAAACCGATCCAAAACCATTCAGCAAAACCGACCTTCGTCTCGAATTGCTTTTCCAGCAAGGACGCCATTTGCAAGTTTGGAGGCGAACCAACCAAGGTAGCCATTCCGCCGATGTTCGCACCGTATGCAACAGACAATAACAAATAGATGGAAAAACGGCTCTTGCGCTCTGCCTTGGGCATCAATTCAATGATCGCCACCGCCATGGGCAACATCATCAAGGCCGTTGCTGTATTGGAAACCCACATGGATAAAAATCCGGTGGCAAAGAGGAAACCGATCAAAATGCGCGGCTTGGAATGCCCTACCCGATTGATGATTGCATTCGCCACCACCAAGTGAATCTTCCATTTCTCCAGAGCTGTAGCCAACACAAAGCCCCCGAAGAACAAGTATACCATCTTATCACCGTAAGATTGGGATAGACCCGTAGAATCGATCAATCCAAGCGGAACCCCCAACACCCACGGAATCAAGGCGGTGATATAAATTGGAATCGCTTCTGTAAGCCACAAAACCACCATCAGAAGCCCCAAGGTGAGTGCATTCCAGTAATTTGTAGTTGCCTGATCCTGTTCCATGCTGTTTCCCAAAACGATCGAAATGACCGCCGCGATCAACATACCAACCAACACAAGTGACTTCCAATTTTTCATAGGCATAAAAAAAGCCCCCAATAGAGGGAGCTTAAAAATACGTTTTACGACAATGGATTACAAATCATTCAATTGCTCCACGAAGTAAATTCCTTTATCTTCCATTTGCTGGCGGATCGCAGGGAAATCTTTTTTCGACTTCGCAGCGTGAACCTTACCCAAGATCTCATCTCCAAAAGTCAACGCTTCTTCGATCAATTTTTCAGTAGCTGGCGTCTTTGCCGGCTCGTACAATTGAACTGAGAAACATTCGTCCAATACATCAACGATCATTCCGTTGATCTGTTTTTTAATCACTCGCTTGTTTGCCATGACATTAATTTATTTCCACAAAGGTAACCAATGCATTTCGATCGAACACAATTGGGATCAAAATTGTTTTTTTTCGGAATCCGTCGAATAGTTGAACGTACACCTCTGGATTTCACTATTTTCGTTCTATGCAATACGCAATCGTGGATATCGAAACAACTGGTGGCTCGGCAAAATCGTCGAAGATCACTGAGATTGCGATTTTCAAACACGATGGCGAAACAATCATCGATTCGTTCATAACCCTCGTCAATCCCGAAATGCCCATTCCGGAGTTCATCTCTCGACTGACAGGAATTTACGATGAAATGGTGAAGGAAGCTCCGAAGTTCTACGAGATCGCTAAGCAGATCGTGGAATTCACGGAAGATTGCGTTTTTGTTGCACACAATGTCGGGTTCGATTACGGCATCATACGCCACGAATTCAAACAATTGGGGTTCGATTTCCGTCGTCCGCACCTGTGTACTGTTCGCTCAGCGCGCTATGTGATTCCGGGTTATGCATCTTACAGTTTGGGAAAGCTTGCCAAAGATCTTGGGATCAAGGTAAACGGTCGACACCGAGCTGGAGGTGACGCAGAGGCTACAGCGCATTTGTTTCGTTTGCTCTATCAAACGGATAAGAATGGTTTGCAGACCTTCATTCAGGAAGATGTAAACCCGAAAGTGTTACACCCCAACTTGGACTTGGACGCCTTGGATGATATTCCCAACAAGGCCGGCGTATACAAGTTCTACAACGATGTCAATCAGCTTATCTATATCGGGAAGAGCAAACACATCCGCAAACGTATCGATCAGCATTTACGTAACAACAAAACCCTGAAAGGAAATACGATGATGCAAGAAATTGCGCGCATCGAATTCGAATTGACCGGTTCTGAGCTGATTGCCTTGCTATACGAATCAGAACTCATAAAAGCACACAAGCCCCTTTACAACCGTAAATTGCGTCGCAATAACTACGTGTATGGACTGTTCTCGTTTGTGGATCAGTCGAACTACATTCAGTTGTACGTGGATCGCTTGAGTAAGAACACGCAATTGCCGTTGACAACCTTCACAACGAAAAAAGAGGCGAATGACTACATGCATCACCTACAGGAAAATCACCAGCTTTGCTTGAAACTCTGCGGTATGGAAAAAACACCGAATTCGTGTTTTGGTTATCAGATCCGAAAATGTCACGGTGCCTGTGTAGGTGATGAATCTGCGGAAAGCTACAATGAACGCGTTGAGAATTTGATCCAACAACTGACATTTGATGATCAGGAATTCTTCATTGTAGAACCCGGTAGAGATAAACGTGAAAAATCGGTGATCTGGATCAAAAATGGTTCTTACCAGGGCTTTGGCTTTGTACCTTATTACATGCTGAAGCAACAAGCATCTGCGTGGCTTCGGTTTATTGACTTGAGACCGGAAGATAAGGATGCGCGAACGATCTTGCGTTATTTCATGCGTAAATATCCGGATCTGAACAAGAAATTCATCGGTTAGACGTTTTCCGATCTTTTCGGGATAGCGTATACACCAATACCCACAACAACATTAACGGCAACACGACGATCATTCAGGTCTTTTCTTATGCGATGATCGTTTTCCAAATTGGTTGTAAAAAAAAAGCGCCGGAATCAATCCGACGCTTCTCTGGAAACAGTTCCAAGATTATTTCGCTTTCGCTTTTACAGCTTTACGCTTGAATGATTTTGTAAAGTCAACCAAGATCGGTGTTGCCACACACAAGGAAGAGTAAGTACCAATTACAACCCCTACCAACAAGGCAAACAAGAATCCTTTGATTGAAGGACCACCGAAGATGAACATCACTAACAATACCACGAACAAGATCATGGAAGTGTTGAACGTACGACTCAAAGTTTTATTCAAGGAATCATTGATGATCTGATTGGTATTCTCGTCACCGCTCTTGATATTCAAGTTCTCACGAATACGGTCGAATACAATTACGGTATCGTTCATCGAGTAACCAATTACCGTTAAGATCGCAGCGATGAATGCTTGGTTCACGTCCATGTTGAACGGCAAGATACCATGCAATAAGGAGAACACTGACAATACCACTAACACGTCATGCACCAATCCAATGATCGCACCCAAAGAGTACTGCCATTGACCGAATCGGATCAAGATATACGCGAAGATCGCTAACAAGGCCAATGTGATCGCTTGCGTCGCTGAGGTCCACATTTGTTCAGAAACAGAAGCAGAGATGGCACGAGAATCTGTGATCTCATAACCACCGATCTTATCTTTCATTCCATCCAAACCTTCTTTCAACTTCTCAGTAACTTCAGCAGTTGCTGCATCGTTAGCCAACAAGTAGTTTGTAGTGATCTCCAAGTTGTAGCTGTTAGACTTCGTCTTCACCTCTACAGAAGATGCATCCTTCGCACCTTTCTCAACGAACACTTTCGACAATTCCTCTTCAACGAAGTCAACATCCGCAGTCTTCTCGATTTTCACACCGAAAGTACGACCACCTGTAAACTCCACACTTTGTTTCAATCCACGAGCGAAGAATGAACCAACACCCGCAACTGTGATCACCAAAGAGAAGATATAGAAATACTTACGTTTTCCAACCCAGTCGAAGTTGAAGTTCTTGAACAAGTTATGTGTCATTCCTGTAGAGAAAGTAACTTCTTTTCCTTTCTCCAACATCGAAGTGATCAACAATTTAGAAATAACGATCGCAGAGAAAACAGAAGTAAATACCCCGACGATAAGTGTTGTAGCAAACGATTCGATCTCACCTGTACCGAAGATCTTCAAGATCACAGCAGAAAGGATATGCGTCATGTTCGCATCGATGATCGCTGGCATCGCTTTGATGAAACCAACCCCAACTGAGTCGCCTGTCGCTTTTCCTTGTGCTTGTTCTTCCTTAACACGTTCGAAGATCAAGATATTCGCATCCACCGCAGTACCGATCGTTAATACGATACCTGCGATACCTGCCATTGTCAATACAGCTCCAAACGACGCCAAACATCCGAAGATCAATACAACGTTTACCAACAAAGCAACGTTAGCGATCAATCCTCCTTTACCATAGTAGAAGTACATGTAAATGAATACAGCCAAGAATGCGAAAGCAAATGAGATCAAACCAGACTTCGAGTTCTCTTGTCCGATCGTTGGACCAACTTTTGTTTGCTCCTTGATCACACATGGTGCAGGAAGCGCACCACCGTTCAACAATCCTGCTAGATCATCAGCATCTTCAATAGAGAATGAACCAGAGATTTCTGTGTTACCACCACGAATTGGCTCGTTCACTGTAGGAGCAGAATAAACCACGTTATCCATCGTGATCGCCACTTGACGGTTCACGTTACGCTCAGTCATTTGTGCCCATTTCTCAGAACCATCAATCGTCATTGACACAGAAACCGTGTTTTGGAATTTCGTTTGATCATAAGAACGACCAGCATTCTTAATGTCAGATCCTCCTACTGGTGCTTTACCGTCAGCCGGCATGCGGATCGCATACAAAGCCAATACGTTTGGACCACTAATTCCTTTCTCAGCTTCCGCTGACCACATCAATTCCAAATCTGCAGGCAATTTTGCACGCACATCAGAACGGCGCAAGATAGCGTTCACTTCATCTTTGTTCTCAGGCAATACCTCACCGATACGGCTATCAGCGAAACGCGTATCAGCAGTTACTTTCAAATAATCGAATAATCCTTTTTGATTTCCTTTCAAAGACAATGGCTTCGGAGTCGCTTTTTTCGCAGTATCCTTGTTAGCCAATTTCAAAGAGTCTTTTCCAGTAGTATCTTGCGCAACTGTTGTTGTATCAACTGCTACTTCTTCAACTTTGATCTCTTGTGTTTTTGAAATCAAGTTAGCATCGTTCAATTCACGTTGGAACTCTGCCAAGCTATATGTTTCATACAACTGTAGGTTTGCAGTAGATTGCAATTTTGCTGCTACAGTAGCCTCATCTTGTACACCAGGAAGTTCGATATACAAACGATTGCTGTTTGCTTCTTTTTGAATATTCGGTTGCGCAACACCAAACTGGTTGATACGCTTACTCATGATTTGCTCCACCCCTTCCATTGAGCTGGAAACTTTCTCACGGAAATATTTCTCAACATCGGCGTTCGTTGACGTAATCGACAATTCCTTTACTTCAGAAATTGAAAGATCTTTCACCAACAAACGGTTTGGATTTTTCTTCTCGTATTCAGCAATGAACAAATCGATGAAGTCACCACCTGTAGTTGTGTGCTTCGCATACGCTCTATCGAATGGAATGCGGAAGTTCAAATCACGTTGGTTACGCGCATAACTCTTGATCAAATCCGGAACGGAGATCTCCAAAGTTACCGACATACCACCCACTAAGTCCAAACCAAAAGCCAATGAACGTGCTTTCACGTCTTTGAACTTTGTGCCCAATACCGGGTACACCGGACTTTCTGCTTTTTCTTTCAACACTTCGTTCAAGAATGCAGCTTTCGCCAACTCATATGATTCAGGCTTACTGAAGTCTATCTCTGTGTTGTTCGGCAACACATAGATATTGTTTGTCGACTTTGCTTTCTGAATAGCTTCCTCAACACGCGCGATGGCTTGCTGCTCAGCTTCTTCTTCCACATTCAATGTAACCCAGGTAAACGATAGTTGATACACACAAACTGCGGTCAATACGATCGTCAGAAACCAGAAAAATCCTTTATTACGCATTTTTTTTCTTCTTATTTAAGCCCGCAAATATAGAATTTACCGCTATCAATGTCAACTTAATGGAAAAAGGTTTTCATTATTTTTTCACGATGGCTTGTTTTACCAATTCTTTTTGATAAAACAAAAAAAAGCAGTAGGTACTACCAACTGCTTCTAATCTGATTATTAAAATGATCTGATTATCACTCAACCCCATAGGCAACCGCGCTCATTATCAGCTGCTTTCCTTTTTTCACGTTCAGAGTGTCATTACCAAATATCTCGAAATCCTTGTAGTGCTTATAAACCATCCCAATCCCTTTTGCATACACTTCGAACTTGCGTCGGTAATCGATCAAACTTTTAAAATCCTCTTGCTCTACCACCACAGTTGAATCAAAATTAATTCCGCCAACGCTGTATGGATTATGGATGTTGCGATAATAGCAATTCAAGCTGCCTTGCGTGTTATATGCGTTCATATCCCACTCTTTCATCTTTGTAGGTGCAAATACCATTTTGATCACGCGATTATTCTCCTCCACCAATTCTGCACGGTTCGATTCAATCAATCCTGTCCAGATATCTTGCAAGGTCCACGGCCCTGAATCGCTCGGACCTACCCAGCGCTCATAACGTCGTACTATTCTCCCCTGATTATCTATCAAGGTATCTCCGATAATAGCTTTGATGTAGTACGAGGAACTTTGATCCAGATTAACATCTACATCCACATTTCGTTCCTGAACACTATAAATCACATAACGTCCTTCATCCAGAGGAAAATATCCGAAATGAAAATTGAATGGTTGTGTGTCCTTCTTACAAGAGAACATCAAGGCTCCAAATAGCAGGATGTAAATCAATCGGTACTTCATGGTGTGCTATTACACATCAAATGTACACAATTCAAATAAATAGCCCGAATTGATGTACAGAGCACTGTATTGACTGAGCAATTCCAAGAAATGATTGAAGATCATCCGTTCGGATCGATGCCTTTTTCTTTGCACTGCTTCAAGCGATCTTCCAAGCGTTTACCTTCCAATAATTCGCCGTAACAGTAATATTTACGACCGATCTCTTTTCCGCTTTGGTCGTGAGCCAATTGCCAGCCATGAGGAACACCTTTTTTGTAACGCTCGGTCATCATTGGCTTTCCATTCGGGTGATTGGTGACCATAACACCTTCTTTCGCCCCATTGACGTATTTCACCTTGCTCTTCACGATTCCGGTCTCAAAGTACTCAATAACATCTCCATCCAAAACACCATTCTTATACATCGATGTCTTAGCTACTTTCTGACTCTTGTCATTTGGATCCTCCGGCACATAATAAACGGTTGTCAAACCGTGTAGTTTCCCTTTTACATAGGTTTCTTTCAAACTTTGACGTCCACTTGGTCCGTAATAATCCCAAACCGAATCTTTTTCTTGATTGCGGTAAATTCCCTTGGCCATCAAAATTCCATTCTCGTGATACATTTTTGCTGTAGAACGACCTGTCTTTTCATCGTGAACAACAACTGCTTTCACTTTGGCGGATGGATAGTAATAGGTAAATGTTCCGACCGGCTTATCGTCTTTGAATTGTCCTCTATACTCAAAAGCACGTGATTTCGGATAAGTTTTTTCCCAAGGACCTTGCTTTTTGCCATTCGCATCTACGCGGTTAACCGGTTGCGCGTACAATCCTCCAAGAAGAAAAAATGCGATTAAAACAGCTAAGAACGATTTCATATTGCTAGTTGTTGAATGAATGTTTCTAAGGAAGCACAATTGATATCCGCTTGATCATATGGTGCTTCATCGTGTTGAATGAACACAGTTTTCATGCCAAGCTTTTTACCGAATACAATGTCAGAATGCGAATCACCCACCATGACACTTTTCGAGAAATCGATCTCGGGGAAATCTGACTTCGCCAAGAAAGCCATTCCGGTGTTCGGTTTACGAAGATCACTGTTCTCGCTTGCCAAAGCAGGAGCATGATAAAAGCGGTCGATATGTGCGTTCGATTTTGCGAGCATGTCATTGCAATAAGTGTGAATCTCGGAAAGGTTACGCGCTGTCATGATGCCTTTTCCAATTCCTTGTTGATTCGTCACTACCACTACCCGTCCAAAAAGTTGATTCGCTTTTGCTATGGATGATGCTACTCCGGGCAATAATTCAAATTCGGATGGTGACTTCACGTAATCTCCCATCAAACGAACGTTCACAACACCATCCCTATCCAGAAACAGTGTCCATGTGTGATCAATTCCCCAAAGCATCAGATCTCTTTTTCTACCAGATAAACGTTGCGTGTGCTGCTGTTTCTACCGATCAATTCCGCAATAAATCCTGTTAAGAAAAATTGCACTCCCATGATCATGGCAGCCAAACAGACATAGAATTCGGTTCTATCCGCCAATTTTTTTGCGCCTGTATCGAAAAACAATTTGACGATCCCTAAGTAGAAGAACAAGCCAAATCCGATTATGAACAACAAGGTACCAATCGCTCCAAAGAAATGCATGGGTTTTTTACCGAATTTCCCCATGAAAACCACCGTCATCAAATCCAATGGCCCATTCAAAAAGCGATTCAACCCAAATTTTGTAACACCATATTTACGCGCTTGGTGGATCACCACCTTTTCACCGATTCTGTGAAAACCGGCATATTTTGCCAAAGCAGGAATGTAGCGGTGCATGTCACCATACAACTCGATGCTTTTTACTACCACGCGCTTATAAGCTTTCAAACCGCAGTTGAAATCATGCAAATGAATTCCTGTCAATCGACGTGCAGCCCAATTGTATAGTTTAGTTGGAATCGTTTTAGAGATTGGGTCGTAACGCTTCTTCTTCCATCCGGAAACCACGTCGTAATCTTCTTCCGTGATCATGCGGTACAATTCAGGCAATTCATCCGGTGAATCCTGTAGATCTGCATCCATGGTTACTACGACGTTCCCGCGAACTGCTTCAAAGCCTTTTTGAAGAGCAGCCGATTTACCGTAATTGCGTTGGAATTTGATCCCGCGAACATGTGGGTCAGCAGCTTGTAGCGATTCAATGATCTCCCAAGAACCATCGCGACTTCCGTCATCAACGAAAACCACTTCATACTCCCATTGCTGCTCCTTTACAACGCGAACGATCCAGTTATGCAACTCCGGTAATGATTCCGCTTCATTGAACAACGGAACCACAATTGATATGTGTGGTGTCTTTTCCAAATTCTCGACTTTGTGTCAAAATTAATACTTCTACTGAAACCGCTATACGGTCTTTTTAGGATTACAGTTTCAAAATGCGATAGGTTGCTCCATCAACTTGTAAAAAGTAAATTCCCTCCGGCATGTTATTCAACGAGATCTGCGAACCATCCTGTTCCAATCTACCTTCCAAACAAACTTTCCCTTGCGCATTTGTAATCGTGTACGCTGTCTGTTCATGTCCGCGCACAACAATGATATCAGTCGTCGGATTCGGGAATAATTGTCCTAACGGTTTCAACTCCTCAGACAAACTTGCTAAAGGCGTGTTGGTGACACTGAATCTATCAAAAGCGCCATCCGTAATATTGCCATTTGCAGGCTGATCTCCAATAGTAATGATCAACTGCATGTTCGCCGAAACAGGCATGAAATCCGTCACACGCTTACTTACTGCTTCCCATTGGGAATTGTAAATGGAAGGACCGAAGAAATCTATCAAGGCCGTTGTTGTACCATTTGTTAGGTAAACATTCATGGAGTCGTCAAAGGCGTTTGGACCGTGGTAATTAAAAAAGAATCGTTCGTAGTTAATGTACGGATCGGTGTAGCTCGTCAGATCAAATGTTGGTGAAAGTAAACGTACCATTCCTTCGTCCACATCATCTAAATTCGCATCATAACTCGCTGCATTTCCGGTAATGAAACACTGATCTCCGCAATCATAAACTGCATCATTTTGTGGTGTAGACGGCGTTAAATTATAGAATGGAACACCGCGTTGCCAGTAACCGGCAGTTGCATTCACAGAACTGGAGGTCCAACCAAAATCAAAAGTAAAATCATCGTAATATCCCGATTGCAGTTGGATCGTAATTGCCGTTGTCGAAGGTGTAATTGTCAATTCTTCGCAATAACTGACATATCCCCATTTTCCAATAACCAATTGATTGGCACCTTGATAATAGGCCTGGATCACCGATTCTCCGAAACCATCTGTTTGATCTTCGACGGTCAACTCCGGATGTTTCAACTGCACATTTGCGCCAATGATCGGGTTGCCATTTTGGTCCTGTACCGTTACCGTGATCGGTTGCGGAATGATCGGCACCAGATCAAAAGTATCGATCGTCAACACGTTGTTCTGGAAGTTCACGGTTACTGTCTGTGGATAATACGCCGGTTTGGATATCGTCACTTGTTGCGAACCGGAAACAACTGTTCCCACACCAAAATCACCATTGATATCGGTCAAATCTGTATGCGGATTACCTTGAATGCTAATAGTTACATTCAACAAGGGCAATGAATTCGAAGCGTCACGCACATGCCCCTCAAACCAAGATGCACCCACCAAACTAGATTGAATGATAAACAAACCTTGTGTCATGTCGGAAGCCAGGTAAATACCCGACTCAAAATAAGGATACACACCCCAAGATCCATCAAAAACACCCGCTTCACTCGGATGCGTATCGTAATAGGCAATCTCCACCAAATTGTGAGGACGTCGCATGTCGTGAATGACGATTCCTTCCGTGTAATAAGACGTAGCGATCAAACTATCGTGAACAATGAACGAATTGTGGGGAATCGGAATTCCGGCCGGATTGCTCTGAACGCGGTCCAATTCCTGAATATTCATCGGATCTGAAACATCGTACATGGTCACGCAGGCATCGATCACCTCGTCTGTGGTTACCGCATACTGATCGTTTGAGGTCACCCACACATTGTGCGTAAAGGCGTTCGGTGTGATCTTCGTATTGATCAAGACCGGATTTGCGCGGTCTGTAACGTCAATGATCGACAACAAACCATCGGAAATGTGAGCGCCGTACAACAAATTCCCTTGAGAGAAAGCATCGTGGCAATACCAGTTGTCAAACTCCCCCACTTCAATCGGTGCCATGGGATTCGTGTGTAAATCCAAAATGATGATCCCGCCATTTCCACGATTCGCGCCACAGATATAACCCCAACCCTGAACCGGATCAATAAAAATATCGTGTGCACTTTGCCATTCGTTCCCTATCGGACCGGTGTAGTATGCTGTAGGTAACACATTCGAGGCCGGCAAAGGCGAAAGATCTATGATCAACAAGCCATCTTCCGCTTCCGTGGTAATGTAAGCGTAATCTCCGTACACCTGCAGGTCACGCCAAATGGACTCCGTTCCCGGTTCCCAGAAGATCTCCACCGGATTACTCGGATCAGCTAAACTCACAATGGAAGTTCCTTTTGTGGTCCCGACGAGTGCGTATTCTACTCCCGTTTCATCCGTGTAACCCCAGCAATCATTCAGATTGGCTTGATGCAAAGCCTGGTAATTCACATGTGAAAGCGAATCCATATGTAGCCCTTGCGCAAACACGATTTGACTTGAAACCAAACCAAACACAACTACTAAGAGTGTTTTCAGGAAATCCCGGGTACCTGTGTGCATATCACAAAATAAAAATAGCGGCAATGATGAATACCAAAATGATGACGATGTATTGCCAAACATCCACAAAATAAGGGAAGTACTTCTTATACGTTTCTTTCAATGACATAACACGAAGATACGATCTTTTTGTGCTTTTATTTCGCTTGTATAACTGAAAATTTGACAGTTCATTTTTAGTCAAACTGTCAAAATGTCTATAATAGAACCTGCTTTTTGCTTTGGTGCAGCATTTGACGAACCGAATCCAACAATTAAACACAACAATGGACTTTAATCAGTTTACCATTAAATCGCAAGAGGTCTTGCAAGCTGCACAGCAACTCGCTGAAGCTTCCAATCACCCGAGCATTGAAAACGCACACTTGTTAAAAGGTGTTTTTCAAGAAGACAAAGATGTTGTTCCATTCATTTTGCGTCAATCGCAGGTGGACCAAACAACCTTGGAGCGTGCTTTGGAAAGTATCCTTACATCCATGAGCAAAGTTTCGGGCGGACAACTGATGTTGGGTCAAAAAGCCCAGCAAACACTGAATCAAGCCATTCAATTGTCGAAACAACAGGGAGATGAATATGTATCTATAGAGATGCTGTTTCTCGCTTTGATCGAAAGTTCGGATCAAATCGGACAATTGTTGCGTGATGCGAAATTGAACAAATCAACCGTATTAAAACACATTATGGACTTAAGAAATGGAGAGAAAGTAACTTCGAATCAACAAGAAGGAACTTACAAATCATTGGAAAAATATGCGAAGAACCTCAACGAATTGGCCAAAGCCGGAAAATTGGATCCGGTGATCGGTCGCGACGAGGAAATCAGACGTGTATTGCAAATCCTTACCCGACGCACAAAGAACAACCCCATTCTGATCGGTGAACCAGGCGTAGGTAAAACAGCAATTGCAGAAGGAATTGCACACCGCATCATCGATGGAGACGTTCCTGAAAACTTGAAATCGAAGATTGTTTATTCACTGGACATGGGAGCCTTGGTTGCCGGAGCAAAATACAAAGGTGAATTTGAAGAGCGCTTGAAATCAGTGGTAAAAGAAGTGACTTCCGCTGATGGCGAGATCATCCTGTTCATCGACGAGATCCACACATTGGTTGGAGCCGGAGGTGGCGGTGAAGGAGCAATGGATGCTGCAAACATCTTGAAGCCAGCCTTGGCACGTGGTGAATTGCGTGCAGTGGGTGCTACAACATTGAACGAATACCAGAAGTATTTCGAGAAGGACAAAGCCTTGGTGCGCCGCTTCCAACCTGTTTTGGTGGATGAACCAGACACCGAAGACGCTATCTCAATCTTGCGCGGGATCAAAGAAAAATATGAGAACCACCATAAAGTTTTGATCAAGGATGCCGCGATCATTGCAGCGGTGGAATTGTCTCAACGCTACATCACTGAGCGCCACTTGCCGGACAAAGCGATCGACTTGATCGACGAGGCTGCCTCGAAATTGCGTATGGAGATCAACTCCAAACCGGAAGAACTGGACGAATTGGATCGCCGTATCATGCAATTGGAGATCGAACGTGAAGCGATCAAGCGCGAGAACGATACCAAGAAATTGGAACAACTCGGAAAAGAATTATCCACCTTGGAAGAACAACGAAACGCTTTCAAAGCGCGTTGGCAAGCAGAACGCGACGTGGTTGAAGGAGTTCAGAAAACCAAAGAGTTGATCGAAAAGTTGAAATTGGAAGCAGATCAGGCAGAGCGCGCCGGAGATTACGGTAAAGTAGCTGAGATCCGCTACGGACGTATTCAGGAAGCTGAAACGAAACTGGAAGAAGCGAAAAAACGATTGATCGACATGCAAGCCAACTCCAAATTGATCAAGGAAGAGGTAGATGCCGAAGAGATCGCAGACGTAGTATCCAAGTGGACTGGAATTCCGGTTTCGAAGATGATCGAAAGCGAGAAATCGAAATTGTTGCGCTTGGAAGATGAATTGGGGAAACGTGTTGTTGGACAAGAAGAAGCCATCGAAGCACTTTCCGATGCCGTACGACGCAGCAGAGCCGGTTTACAAGATATGCGCAGACCAATCGGATCGTTCATATTCCTCGGTCCTACCGGAGTTGGTAAGACCGAATTGGCCAAAGCACTTGCTGATTTCCTATTCAACGACGAGAACGCCATGACGCGTATCGACATGTCGGAATACCAGGAAAAACACAGTGTGAGTCGCTTGGTTGGAGCGCCTCCGGGATACGTGGGTTACGACGAAGGTGGTCAGTTGACCGAAGCCGTGCGACGCAAGCCCTACTCCATCGTGTTGCTCGATGAGATCGAAAAAGCTCATCCGGATGTGTTCAACATCTTGCTACAAGTGTTGGATGACGGCCGCTTGACAGACAACAAAGGTAGAACCGTGAACTTCAAGAATACGATCATTATCATGACTTCGAACATGGGATCGCATTTGATCCAGGAATCTTTCGAAGGTGTGAAAGAAAACGACTTAGATGAAGCCCTACAGAAAGCGAAATTCAAGGTCTTGGAGTTGTTGAAGCAAACGATCCGTCCGGAGTTCTTGAACCGTATCGACGAAACGATCGTCTTCACACCGTTGAACAAGCGTTACGTGCGCCAGATCGTTCAGTTGCAGTTGAACCAGCTGAGTCACTTGTTGCTTGAAAAAGGAATCCGCGTGCACTTCACGGAAGAAGCGAAAGCACACTTGGTGGAAGCCGGTTACGACCCGCATTTTGGAGCACGTCCGGTGAAACGCGTGATTCAAAAACAAGTGCTGAACGAGTTATCGAAAGCCTTGTTAGCGGATAAGATCGACGTGAATCAGGTAGTTGTAATGGATATTTTCGACGGCAAGATCGTCTTTCGCAAACCGATAACGGAAGCTGAAGAGGTCGCATCGTAAAGTCAAAAAATGCTAAAATAAAAGGCAAGGAACACCCAGTTTCTTGCCTTTTTTACATTTGTCGGGTAAAACCGCAAACGCATGATCAAACGCTATTGGAAACGCTTCGTACTGGGAATGCTCCTGGCCCTTGGCATTTGGTTCTTCGGCGCCAATTGGGCCATTGAATCCAACGCAGCCGACAAACTATTCAACTCCGTTGCTGCTTGTCCGAAAGTGAAAATTGGCTTGTTGTTGGGAACTTCCAAAACTGGTCGCGGTGGCGGAGACAATTTGTATTTCGTGCACCGCATTGAAGCCGCTGTGGCACTTTTCAAAGCCGGAAAGATTAGTTACATCATCGTTTCCGGTGACAATGGCACGGAATCCTACAACGAACCGAAGGACATGCGCGATGCC
>JACCEA012254504.1_pt1 | contig 19605 bp, 16 predicted proteins | sample 7449851 | NCBI WGS metagenome assembly JACCEA01 (sample SAMN15323453, study PRJNA562643) | freshwater metagenome | isolation source: river surface water | place: USA:Blue River Watershed | collected 2017-08-18
GTCACCTTCACTGGCAATGCGCAATTCCTCCCCGTTCGTTAAACTACTGTACCTTATCCCATGGTACATCAGTTGCTTTGGGCGGGAAGATCAATGTATATTAGTCGTAGCTGAGGTCTTTCTACTTAGCACGCGTCTCCAAACGGGTGTGATGGAATGATCTCTATCCCAACGACTATACATGTCCTTCTCGATCAATGTACCTTCTTAGCTGATTTTTGTTTTTATCTGACTACTTTATGTTGTTTTACAGTTTCTTTGCTTACTTTTGTTATTTTTAGCTCAATCGTCCTGATATTCGTTCTGCTCGTTTGTTGGCCAATCCTGGTTGTTATCCAACAGCAGCACAATTGCCTTTAATTCCTCTGTTGCAGCAAAATTTAATTTCTTCTGATGACATTATTATTGATGCAAAGTCAGGTGTAAGCGGGGGTGGACGTGCACCAAAAGAATCCTTTCTATTTTGTGAAGTTGCTGATGGTATCCATGCTTATGGTATTGCGTCACATCGCCATTCCCCAGAGATAGAGCAAGGTTTAAGTAATGCTGCGAGTAAAGAAGTTGTTATTAACTTTACACCACATCTGATTCCTATGCCACGAGGTATTTTAGAAACTATCTATGTGAAGTTACGTGACGGTGTTACAGCGGTTGATCTCAAACGAGCTTTAAGTATTAAGTTTGACACCGAACCATTTGTTCATATTTTAGAGGATGGTGTCTTGCCTCAATCAAGACATGTACGTGGTAGTAATCATTGTTTTATTAACGTATTTGAAGATCGAATACCGGGAAGAGCGATCATAATATCTACGATTGACAATCTTGTAAAAGGTGCCTCAGGCCAAGCAGTTCAAAATATGAATTTAATGTGCGATTTTGATGAGACGATGGGATTGCAATGTGCTCCTCAATTCCCTTAACGTTGTGGCATTGTCAAATTTATGGTGTATCTTTTCTTTTTTGTTGCTGTTTTGTTTAGTTGCTTGTACTATGTACCAATGAAAATTAAAATGTAAATTCAAAATTCTACATTATATCTAATAATAAGAAAAGCAAATAATAGCAAAACAAATTATTGTACAAAATCAATACATAAACAATACCAAATGGATTTATGTTTTTCCTGGTAATTTGCCTAATTAGGCCTTTTGTTAGTTTTGTAGTTAGCTGCTATTATTTTATTTGTGTATGTGGTATGGTGTAGTTGGTTTCCTCACTGTTAAAAAAAAATAAATACTTGTACAATACAACATCAGGTTTTGCCGCTGACTGTTATCATTGAACGGATCCTACTCAACGACAATTACGTGGGCTTCTTTCTTTCTTTGAGATGGATTTGGAAAAGTACTTGCCTGGAGCTGCTTCTATAGCGGAACACTTGGACACGCGCCTGCTCGTCACAATGAGAGATGGTAGAAACATAATTGGCACCTTGCGAAGCTTTGACCAATTCATGAATCTTGTGCTGGAGAACACCATTGAGAGAGTTGTATATGAAGGTAAATATAGAATTAATTTGGTTTCAATGAGAAAGTTAGTTCTGAAGTTAAATAGATTGCTATTGCGATTTACCTGTCGGAGTCTTTTTGGTTAGAGGAGATAATATTGTTATTTTCGGCGAAGTAGATGAGGACCAAGAAAAGACTTTACCATTAAAGCAAGTCACTCAGTCTGAACTTCAAGAAAGAGTAGCAGCTGGAGAAAAGAAAGCAGTGGACTGGGATTTAGAATAAGTACCATATTCTTGGAAGTGGTATAAATTCTTGTCCGCATGAACTGCATCGTACCTTCCAATTTTGTTGTATATTATTGATTCCCTTGTATCTCCTATTGACTATTGTATATATTGACCCCCTCTGCATGAAACATAGTATACATAGTACCATTTTGGGCATATTGTTCATACTTAGCTACAATACTGTTCTACGGAAATTAGAGCAAATAAATAAAAACTGATAAAATAAATTGTATACTTTTGTAGTTATCGTCTTTGCAAAGTATGATACTACGCTGAACCTGTGATGATATAAACATTTAAAACACCTAATGCGGATCCTATGCATAACCCCATAATCAAACAGCATACCATTATGGTTCCTGCCTTACCAGCATATTCAGGACTAACCAGTGATGGGGCTTTCATCATTGCAATATTTCCAAGAAAACCGTTGGTCAATCCAATCAATACACTCAAAATAATTGGTGCAGCATTGCTATTTAATGTGAAAGGCAACCGAGAGTTGTCAGCATCACAAAACAAGCATAAGGTGTATGGAATTATTCGCAGTATCGTAGGGAACCAAATATTTGAAGCAGAAACCACATCATAATTTCGAGTAATCTGTGCAATCACACGACCTAAGAAGTCTCCAATATTATACAGCAGAAACAACATAGGAATGAAAAGATCATTATTCCATCTAGAAGAGCCTGGATTGCAATTTTGGGTAGATCTCATGATTGCGAATACGGAAGGCATTAAACTGATTGAAAGAAAAAATAAGAAAAATACAGAACATGCAGGAACATATAGTTTTTTGAGTAACTCAGTAGTTGTACAATTCAAAGATGACACTTGTACCTGAGGTATAGTAACCCCTTTCAGAATATGGACATCTCCTTGGCCAGAGATCATCGGATTATCTACATTTTGATCTATAGTCGTAGTGTTCTTATTTTCTTTTTCTTCTTCTTCTTTCAATCTGGAATGAATTTGTTGTTGCACAAAATCCAGACGGATTAACACTTGAAAAAAAGTAACGCAAGCCAAGAGAATTACCGTTGCAACCAAAAAATAAATAAAATCTCCATAATCAACTATTTTATCACATTCGTTGGTACTATCATCATTTTCGGGTATCTTATCATCATTGCAAATATCTTTTCTACTAGTTGATGCAGTGACTATGAAGCTAAGGGACGATACTAGAAGTCCAGCGAAACCTTGACCATTCATAAGAGCGGCTGTATACTGCGGCGGCAACATTCCAGCCAAGCCAAATAATCCACCGTTCATGACTGCTGAACAACCTCCACAAAACAAGGCAGTGATTATCGTCAACGCAAATAATGCTGTTGCATCAACAACTGGGATGAGAACTATTGCAGTATTGATCACAAACAGGCATGTATACACAAGAAGAGGAATTAAAATGAGAAATTGAATAGATATTTTGTCTTGGTAATAGAGAGCAAATACCAATCCCACTGGTTGCATGATGTTATAAGCAACGGAGTAATAGCTTTCAAATGAATCTTGGTACGCTTCACCACAGAACCTATTTTGATAGTATAGCACCGCATTTGTCAAGACAAACCATGGTAGCAGATTTCCAACACCCAAGAGACAGAAAATGCCATATGCAATTGCTTCACTGGAAAAGATGGAGGACATCATCACCATATACAATAAGGATGAAGGAAGCATGGGATTCCAGATTCCTGATACCAGATATAAATATACTACTTGAAGTATGATGGGATGGATGGTTAAAAAAAAAGCAACGCCTAATCAAGAACATTCGTAGACTAGACCTATTCGTCTGGTAGCTGCTGTAGACACGCTATAGCCTTTTTGGTTTTATTTTTTATTAATAACTATTCCATGGTCAACTATTCCATCTTCTATATTTTGGTATTTATCTGATTATTGTACATTGTATTGGTATTCCATATTAGTTATTTGGTTTTCATGAATTAGTTGTTCATCTCAGAAAGCAATTTAAATTGATGAAGTGATTTGTTTTTATGCAACTTCTCGCCTGGTTAATATCATCATTGAGGCTCGCCCTTCTTTATCCACTTCTGACTCTACCATTCAGTTCACTCCAGCAGGCTTCTGCATATCCATTTGTCATATATAGTAGTGCATCCGTCATATTAATCATGCAAACTTCTCAAGTGTTTCGTGCCGTTGCACTGCGATTCCTGCCTCAGAAATTGACAAGGCAAAATCTAACTCGTGGGATAATAAAACTTTCAAGATCGGCGTGGCGCCCGTTGTTGAAAGTTCCCTCACAAATACATTTTGATGGGCATCATATTGGTCTCTCATTTGAATCATCCTTTCGTGCGTACTCATCTAATTGCCATAAAGTAGTTGCTTCTAACTTTCCAGAATGTGAAGGTATGAGTTCCACTGAAAATGACGTTATGAGTAAAACCCAAGATAGTCTGATTCATAAAGATATTATCGGCAAGAAAGCAAAAGTAACATTTGTATTGGGTGGTAAGCTGTTTTTATGAGTATTTGGACAAATTACCTACATCCTTATTATTAGGACCGGGAGCTGGTAAGGGAACTCAATGTGAACGTTTGGCTCAAGAATTTGGGATTAAACATCTTTCAGCGGGTGAGCTCCTTCGCCAAGAGCGTCTAACTGGGTCTGAGAAAGGAAAGTTGATCGAATTATATTTAAAAGAAGGAAAAATAGTTCCTGTTGAGCTTTCATTGAGTTTGTTGAAACGAGAAATTATGCAATCGAATGAAGATAGATATCTTATAGATGGGTTTCCTCGCAACTTCGACAACCTACATGGTTGGTTAAATGTTATGCCCAGCGTCTGTGATATTGAATTAGTAGTTTTTATCGAGTGTGGTGAAGCAGAATTAGAAAGAAGGCTTTTGCAACGTGGATTAACTTCGAATCGAAGTGATGATAATGTTGAAACCGTGAAAAAACGATTCTATACTTTTCAAAACGACTCTTTACCAATTATTCAATATTTTGAAACTCGTCAACAAGATTATCCATATCTCCGATTAAATGGTGACCAGAAAGTTGATAATGTGTATGAAGAACTGAGACAATCTTTTACTGATATAATCACGCGAGATCTTCTATTTACAAACCATCGACTCGTACTAGACGCATTCAGCAAAAACGGACTAGACGAAGATATATACTCACAGTATTGTAGTAATAAAAGCATGGGAAGTTTACTATTCGAATTCGAATCACAGGTAATGCTTTGTGTGTTAATTAAGAAGCTCATTCAAATCTTTTACTCGATTAGTTGCTGAAATTTGTACATAACCCGGAGATGGTACATATATCCGAAGAATCCATGAAATTAGTGGGGAGCAATTATGCGATTTACACTTGCTTAGTGACTGCTAAGGTGAGAATATTTCGCATGATATTAACAAGTTTTCACCATTTCTATTTAGAACGCGCATGTATCATTATCGAGAAAGTGGAAGCTGGAAAATGGAAGATGGAAAATCGTTGAAATATCTTCAAAATAATATCGATGGAAACTAATTTACATAGACTCCAACATTCATAGTAAAATGTTCAAGTAACTATGGTACATTAAAATGTTAATAAATATCTATCTGCCAGATTATATCATTATGTACAATATTTCGATTATTTATGGTCCAATTTTCATGTGTTATCGGTCGCACCCTGCACAGTCTTGAAAATCTATGAAATCATTGATTTTTGGTCAAAACACATCTACAAAATTATATATATACACATGACTTACATCTTCAAACCTTAATGGACCAGGACCAGAACTTGACAGCCCTGATGCAAATGATGCATCAACGATAGTGCCAGAATTTAAATATGCTGGTGGAGCGTCTATTGAATCTTCTCGATCCCGGGATGGGATCAGTGAAATCCCCGGTTCACTAACACCGCCGACAGTGCCATACGGGGAATCGGTGATCGCTATTCCTTGAGATGATTTATGTTGAAGCTTCAACAGATGATCTCTACTTGTGCTGGATGTAGTTGGAATTTCCTCGTGCATAGTGGATTGTTTAATCGCAGAAGTATCATTTTTATTGGACATTTGTACTGCGCTACTGGAATCCATGCTTTGGCTACTCAAGTTCATGCTGGGTCTCCTTGAGGATGCCCCAGGTAAGAAACTTCTCAGCATTTCAATTTTTTGGTTTGCCTTCAAAAAAGCCAAAGAATCAACCGCAAGTTGCAATATGTGACTCCACTCTTCTCGACAAGGAGGGGGTGGACCAATTTTTCCTGTTTTACTTGGAGTCAATGAGCTATTGGAAACCCCAGATACTGGTGACGTAGTCATATCTGATGGTACATACCAATCCCATTCCCAATAATTACCGCGTAGCGTAAACCCAGTGGCAGTAAATAATCGGTCAATTCCCAGTAAACCAGCTAACGAATTCTTGAAAGCAAAATTGGTTGCCGCAATCTTCCGATAACGCGGCACTTCAGGTTGTTTCAGCAAAGTTTTGATGAAAAGCGTCATTGTTTCACTTGCAGATGTCATTTTCTTCGCATCAATACCAGAAGGATCATTGCCAGTCTCTAATTTCTCTATCCACCTCCGTAAATAATCTTCACTACTTGGTTCTACATCTTCAATCTGCAAAGCCAAGCACATCATTGCCGCTTGAAGTTGACGTATATAATGACTTAATGGTAAGGGTATCGTGGGATCTGTTCCTATTGATTGACGCTTTACTAGTGTCGACATTGATGGTGTATTCGGTGCAGAAGTAGTTGTGGATGTTGTTGATCCATGCAATGGTGTCGATGTATTGATATTCGGCGGTCGCTCTACAATATGGTTACCTCCATTCTCACTTTGCTGTTGTTGTTGACGAAGCATCATCTGTTTCACTTGCTTCAGTTCTAAATCCAATTGATCACTTTTCTTTAACAACTACACCAGTAGATTTCATGAAAGCATGAAAGCATGAAATAATGTTGGACTTACCTCGACAGCCCAAGGAGGGGGATTATACACCACTGCGTCGTCAATTTTTTTGATGACATCCAGTGATGATTGTGAGAATACAGCCATCTGCTCGTCAAATTTCGCGAGAATCTCATCGATATACCTATTTTTCCTGTTGGAACGACTTGTGCTGTTCATATTTGATTGAGAAAAAGAATCTATTTGACAGTCATCTTCACATTCTTCTTGCTCCAGATCGTCCCCTCTAGTTTGATTCAAAGCAGGTTGATACTCTTCCTTCCCTCCGGTAAGCACGTATGCCATTAAACCAACCCCGATTGCAGCTGCACATGGAATTCCATAATCAAAGAGTACTCTCCGCAAATTTTTGGTTTCCATCTTTCAAATCAATAGCCACCTCATGCAACCAACCAATTGTACGGATTGTTTGGATAATTTGATGCAGGTTTACGCATAGTGTGTTGTGGAGTAATAATTCCAAAATAAATATTGCTTGCAAAATACCAAAATAGGCGCATCGCTCCAACGGCTGCTTTTGATAATAATAAAACATTACTACATATAAACATGTAATAGGTAACATTTCATAGGATGATAACCTTTTATAAAGAGTCTTAAAAGTTTTATTTAGTATTGCGATTATCCGTCAATACGTCTGTTCAATACAATGTCAATCTTATATTGCATCAGATTCCGATTTCCAATATTTCTGCAATCTGCTGATTTGAAGCCTAATAGAGGAGTCGTAAAGTTCGAATTGTTCTTGTTGGTGTTCTCGAATCAATTCCAAACTGCTTATAATACCTTCTAATGTCGAAGAAACAGCTAGGGTATTTCCACCTGAAACTACTATACTAACTCCAACGTTGGTGCTGTGGCTCTGCTTGTTCAACACATGCTGAGCTGCACCATCATCGGTCACAATATCATCACGACCAATTTCATTGATATGTTCTTGTTTAAAATCTCCATCAAAGATAAGGGGTTCCAGTTTAGTGCGGTGAATGCTTTCCTCTGCAATTGAAGAATTATCAAGCTTCCTCTTTTAAGAGACGATTCCTCGCTACCGTCTTCAATAGGTTCCACTTTTACGTGTAAATCGTCAGCAAATTCGTCTCCATCAACATAATTTTCCATGGCGGAAGCCATGTCCATTTCATGCGCAGTGTGTGCAACGTCTAATGCACCAGAACCAATCTTACTTTCCTCCATCTTGTCTTCATGATCAGCAAATCTCTCAAAATGTCGATCAATGGGGCAAGCATTCGCTTTTTAGTGCCCATGCTTTGAAAACTCCCTTTGCTTTCTTTAGTTCCTTATGGTAAAATGAGTTGTTTTCATTCAATGGAGCCGGTTGCCAAGGAATTAACTCTTTCACCGCCGCCTGCAATTTTCCACGAATTAACTTGTTGACATCCTTCGTAGTTTAGCAAAATGGCTTACACTTGGAAGTTCCAAGATAAATTTCACATCGTGAAGATCTGGTAAAGCTTGAAGTAGCAAGTTTCTGCAACTTTTCCTTGTCCTCAGCAGTTGTTACCCAAGTAACCTTCTCAAACAACGCTGCTACAACCGTTTTTAACGCATTTGAAAAGTAGTGCAGCATCGCCGTAGACAACGATCATTTAATTTTTTTGTGCCAGTTGCCAATTTTAGCAAGGTCCACATCCAGCGAGCGATGACATGTAATGCCGGTGGCAATGCGTCTTTGGCCAGCCTTAGATCTTCAGTTGGATCGGGGAGAACTTTGTGTTCTGCTTTAAACGCTTGTAATTCTATTAAAGCTGCAATAGATAATGAGTCAGAAAGCCTCAATGCATCCACTCCAAGTTGCGTGACGATCCACATTACTATGTTGCCCAAAAGCTGACAATGTTTTTTGAGGCGCCATCATATGGGGCCACGGAATTGTGCAATTATCTGGCATTTGGAGCGAAGTCAACAATAAACCAGGAAAAATATAAATTTTGATGTGTTCATCAACATAGGTTGTGGCCTCCAAATCACGATGCATGAGAGTACTAGGAAACAATTTGCCAGGCATATTGCTGAACGATATATTAACAGTTTGGTGATAATTACTCTTAACTTCTTTTGCGTTGGTGGGATTCCGAGCAAAGAAATGATCATCAGCAGCAAGGATAACATGACCTTCGTCGTATCAGAGATAAAACGCCGAATACAAATCAAAGTTCCGGGTGCGGATTTATCCATCTTCTTGGCTTGTTTGTACACTTCAGGTGCATCTTTCTTTGATTGATCAGTATCGGTTACATCCATGCGGTATGTTTGAGATCCATGTGGATAATGAGTTTTATTTTCAGAGTTTAATTCAAAGCGGCGATTGGATGTGGTATCGTCTGAAAGTTCCTGATTCGTCCAAGTATAGATCGTAATCTCGTCAAAACCTTCTGTGAAAAAGGTATTCAAAGCTTGTTTTAACCCATAACCATGTCCGCCAGCGAGATACAATTGATGGTTTGTACCTTTGTTTGATCAAGTACGATAGAATGCATCGATAGGGAGAATGGAACCTCTGTTGAAAAAGTATATTGCAATATGAGGACTACATTTACTTTGATCTTCTTCATACTTAGCGAACCATTCACCCGCATAATGACCATTAAGTAGAAGTTGTGCTCCCGTTAATGTGTTTACCGTTTTCCAGTTCAAATCTTGACCGAGACTCAAACCGACTCTGAGCGCTTCATCCGCAATGTTCTGCAGCAGTTCTCGAATTGCTGAACTCTATTGGAGAACATGTTATTTGATCAGTTCAAGTGAGTGAGACGGTTACCAAATTCCAAAGTCGTCTTGAAGCTTGTTCTTCCACCAGAATATCAGTCCTGGCATTTTTTAATCTCCCTCCAGCTGCTTCACAACCGTCTTGAGTTTTTAAAGTGTCCAAACGGGAGCATTTGGAATGCTCCGTCAGAACCAGTAATGGATTTGTGTCAAAAATAATCACCAAGTGGTTGTTCTTTTATGTGGAGGAGGACGGAGGGGCACAACGATGTTTTGCTTCGCCGCCTCTTGTGGCGAAAGGCGTACACCATGTGGCATTAGATAATATAGTAGTGGCGTCACATCAATGGCAACTGTACTTATTATACTTTCACTTCACTGACAAGATGGATTTGCACCCCAAAATGTCTGCACGTCATTTTTGATTTCTGGAGGATTTCCTATTTACAATAAGCAGTTGCTTCTCTTTTCTCTTTTGCATTTTATTGTATGGTATTCGTAGCAGTGGCAACCTTTTTGTTTTATAAGTATAAGCCATTTGAATTTGCTTCTTATTATTTCTGCTTTTAGCTCTGTTATTGTATTATTGTAGCTGGGCAACCCGCTCCGCTGCTGCGACCGCATGATGATGCTGCTGCTGCCTCTTCTGCCATTCAGATTTGGGATTATTCAATTAAATTGGAAGTTTACTGGCATTTTTTTATTCTACTTCGGATGTGGTACTTGCTTTTGTGCTAATAATGTCGACGTCCGCCACGTCCGCAGATGAGACCCTTCTGTCTCAAATCACAAGACCCAATGCGAATCACTATGAAGTGTTGGGATTGCAAAGTTCTGCCACAGTCGGTGATATTAGGAAAGCGTACAAACAACGGGCACTAAAATTTCATCCAGATAAATACAACGGCCCGAATAAGGCCCAAGCAACCGTAGCATTCCAAAAAATAAATAACGCTTATCAAGTACTTTCGGATTCAATACAGCGAAGCACATATGATGAGACTGTCAGTAGTGGGTCGTCGAACACCACTGAAACTAATTTTTCTGCAACGGGGACAGCAGCAGGGGCTGCTGCAGGAATCGCAGTTGCCGCAACTGTATTTACAGGACTTGTTACCGCATTTATGGGGTCCGCAAAAGAAGTATCAGAGAGATTGTCAAAAGAAGGTGAGGTAGAGAATTATATCAAAGCTATGACAACATTTTTGAATGTTGTTAAGGAAGAATTGGATGTTACTGACGAATTTGTTCTGCAATCGGGTGCATTAATTATGAAGGCATTTTCTGATGTGTTTGTTGATATTCTCCCTTTTCTTATATCTGCTGCGAAACAAACAAGCCCATCCCTCGTGTGGAAACTGAGCGCTGCTGCTGCAATAGGGGCTTTCTTTGCAAAAGACGAAGTGTTCAAGATCTTTGATTGGAAAAATATGAATTCTCCCATGAGGGGAATGGTTGTTGATGGTCTGTTGTATTATTATCAGAACAAGATGAAATGATCCACCTCATAATTCGTTGGACAATTTATGTACATATTATTCCTACAAACTAACATCATTAGCAGTATTACAATTATATTAAGCAGTTTTAAAAGTTCAATGTGTCTAGTAAGTTCATCCAAAGTTTTTGTATTGACCCACAGATGGTGTCGCTGCTCCAATCTTTTGCTCCATTGTGCGGGTTTTACCCAATCTTTTCAATGCAATTTTGCGATTGTGTTCAATTTTTTGCTGTTGAATACCTGAAAGCTCATGCAATTGACTTTGCGTCTTATGGCTCGTTTGAGGTTTAAATTCTTGGGTGGAGTTTTCCGTCAGAGCAGCCTCTTTCCAAGCGGGAGTTACAAAAACCTTCCCTTGTAATACTGCTTGTTTCATTCGTTCGAACTTCCTTTGATCCTCTGAAATATAATTAGATTGGTTCTGACATTGATGTGGAGTGGTCCATCTCTTATCTTCGGCATGTTGGAAAGATTTTCTCTGGGACTCCATTGTCGATGGAGACTTTGAAGGAAGAAAACCATTGGTGCCGTTCATTCCTAGATTATTTGCTGCAAGTCCATCACCAACAAATGGATGATGCCTTAGCATTCCATCAAATTCTTCCGTCAACTGCTCGGTATCATTGCCATACATGAATTCTTCATCACGAAATAGTATGCGATTATGTTGATGGGCAGACGGTTTTGTAAAGTGGACTTCCATATGTCGTTGTCTGGTTGCAAGATAATCTGTCATCGATGTTTGTTGTAGAACTCTACCATTAGTGCAATTGCCTGCAGTAGCTAGTTGTGGACAACTGGTGATCGGATTAGGAAGTGAATGGGGTAGATCATTGTTTCTGGGCATATGGTGTTTGTTCCTGGAACTCTTTCCACCCATGTGATTGTGAAGTTCCTCCAAAGGCCCCTGTTTACAGGTGATATAACTGCTGATATCCTAGTTTTTTCTCCAAGAATGTAGTCTTACAGTTACAGTTCCTGTTCTGCTGATTGGTTTCTGGTGATTGCTATAGTTCATTCCAAAAATTAACTTTTGATTGTAATTGTAAATATATCGTTGTAGGTTTGTGGGTCAAATAATTATGAAATATACAACATTTTTATCATCACTACGTATTGCACAATACTGGTGACTGTGCCAAACTGACACCTATGACTTGAAAACTTATGTGGGTCACCACACATACTCTAAACCCATGAAGGAAGGATAACATTCTTCGGCAGAATCACCGGGATCCCTTTTCACTTTTTTACCGTTTTGATTGGTATCATCATTAAATGGGACTATACCAATTCTTGACATAACTAAAAATGCATCGCATGCGGGTTAATTTTAATAGGTGAAGGCAAAGCTGGTCTTAAATTCGTAAGACTTTCAACGATGTTGTGAAATAGTTCCGTATTTGTAGCAACTGTTATGCAATAATGAGACATGATCATGTTCCACTCTTCGATTTCATCTAATATTTCTAAACGGTTTACTTCGTCGATAAGTTTCGAATCAATCACTCGATTATAAAAGTTCAACATGTCCACACTCTTCGCAATAGACCACAATTGATGACCATCATGGCCCTCCGGTCCATGGAATTTTTCTTCGTGAGATCGCAAAGTAGGAAACTCAATGAAACCTGGCAATGAAAAACCTGCTTTATGCAAATTCTTCAACATCATTTGACCGTAAGTATCTGTTGGAGAAATCATGTCATATGACACCCAAACGGTCCTTCCATGAGAAAAATAATTGGAAAGAATGGAGCACAGTGCATCGGTCTCTTCTTTATTGAGATACACCAAAACACATTCAGTGATGATCAATGTAGGTTTATGCGGATCAAATCCAGATCGACTTAATGTTGATATCAGGCCATTGGCATCTCGCAAATCTTGAGAGACCAGAGTTAATGCACCCAAGTGATGAACTGTGTGAAAAATGTTTCCATTGTCATCATTCTCATGCTTACTGCTGTGTCCAATTGACCCAATGGTATCAAAAACCATTTTATGAAGCTTCTCCTCCACATGAAGAATGGGCTTTGAGTCAGCATGTTCATGGGAATCGATAGCACCTCCATCTTCTTCCTCTTCCGTCCCTTCTTTGATTGTATCACTTGCCAACTTACTTGACGCTCCACGATGAAGCTCACTGGCTGCATACTTGAGCTCATTATCAAGCCGTGGTTCCCCAGTAGCAAGAGCCTTAACAATTTTATGCTCGGTTGAATATATTTCATACTTTTGATTGATAATATCAGGAAAGTCAACTTCAAAGATTTTAAGTTTTTTTGACTGTCCACCACTAGTTGATCCTTGGGACTCGTCGCTCTCCTTGAAATGAGCATACGTAGCAATGGGAGCCGTATCAAATCCACAACCCAAGTACAAAATCTGTCGAATCTCATGTGAAGATTCAGTTTGTGACAAAAATCGGTCAATAGCCATTTGCTGCCCTTCCATTCTAGCATAGTATCCCCGATGCATGATTGGAGAACGTTTAACAAACTTCTTACCAGTACGCTCTAATCTCATCTTCATGATTGAAACAAAATTAGAGTGAGTTTTACTCAAGGAAGGATATTTCGCCTCATATACTGAATATTTACAAGCAAATGAATCACTGGCTGTATAGCGTGTCATTTCATCAGCTCGCGAACCATTCAAAGCAGATTTTGAAGCGGAATGAGACTGAGCGCCCTGGTTTGAATCGCATTGTGGGGAACTAGGAAACATTGCAATGTATTGAATTCAAAAACAATAGTTTGACTGTTATCACACAGTGTGGGTTGGTATGTTCATAATACCAATCAATAACCAAAATCCAATTTGATCTAATTAGACTACCACAATCTGACAATCTGACAATCTGGAACATATATTATTATGAATTAGCGACTGTGCGTCCACAAGCGGCGCAGTGTGCGTCCGTCGTGGCAAAATCCACGCCCCACACTGTGGACAGAGCAGCAGCAGCAGAGCAGGCCTCCCAGCACAGCAGCTAACCCTAACCCTAACCGGCACAGCAGGCGCCCATGCATATATTATTTCAAAAAATTAATTAACACAATATACCTAATTAAATCATCAACCGAGACGATGTGGTGCTTATTCTTATTGGTCATCGTCGTACTTTCGAGTGGAAATGCATTGCAAATTCCCCGACCTTTTCTAATAATAAACTCATCCCCTCTCGCTGCGACTCCCACCAGTGCTGCCACAAATGAATCAGGGTCAAACCACAAAAGTAGAGCGGTGAGTAAAATTAAAGAACCACACATAAATACAGCATTGAAATTTTGGTGAATTCAATTCAGATACTTAAAACTGAGCTCATAGATCGATTAACAACCACTACTGCCCTCCCAAAGGCAAAAGTAGCTGAAGTGTTAAATGGATTTTTCAGTATTGTTAATGAGGAAGTGATGAACAATGACAATGAGATTAGATTGCGCAATTTTGGGGTACTGAAGGCAAAATATTCGTCACCGCGAAAAGTGAACAATGTCTTTGGGAGCGGGAAAGATCTTACTACAAAATCAAAGAAATCACTGAAGCTCAAGCCTTCAAAAAATAATAGCATGCACATTCCCGATAACTAATCTGACTGTAAATCTTACGAAACTATGATTTGTTAATTTTTACTTGCAGATTCATGTCAAGTTCAGCCGTTATTGTCAAGTTCAGCAGTTATTGAATATGTTAGCCTATGTTAATTTTTGATTGAAACTTTCTGTGAGAACTCTCCAAACTTTTAACTTTGCAATACATGGTACCTATAAAAAAAACTAGGATTCAGGATCATTAGTCAAGATTGCACAATACCCCCAGCAGCAGCGAAATAGCGATAATAGATTTTATCATAGTAATAATGATGAAACTGAATTATACTCATTTATTTTAACTCACTTCAGATTCATCAATATCAATGTTGATTTGACCTAGAAACACAAGGGTATAAACCAATTCAACCATATTTGACGTCATTTTACAGGGGGATGAATTATGAAAATCACATGCATGTTAGTGAGTATAGTAGTTAGTGAAGATAGTTGAGATACACATAACCCATTGTTGTCAAGATATATCAAGATAGCTATTTCTGCTGCTCGTATCGAGACTCGCTATATGGCTGTAACGGCTGTACATAAGCAAACAGCAGCAGGAGGGATGAAGTATGTACATTCATGTGCTTCTCCCGCCGCTACTCTGCTGCGGTGCTGCTGGCGCTTCTGGCTGTGCTTCACCGCCCGCCGTTATTGTAGAGATATCGCATTCCCAGCACATCACATTTTGCAAATTGGAAATGGTGCATGATGCCAGATGATGGATATTATTTGGCCAGGTCTTTCCTCTTTTTACTATTAGATTTTCTTTATCATGAATAGAGCGTTGCCTGATTTGACTCGTGCATTAGAGACTTTGAATTCAATTGGAGCAACTGTGCCCTCACCATTAAAACAACCCTGCTCGGATTCAAAAAAGGATGGAATAACCAATAAATGCATATTGGGAATTCGAAACCCCAAAGTCAATATTCCTATCCATGATCGCTTTGCGCTGCCATCAGATTCTTCTAAATCGGGATCGAAAACTAATTGGTCTCTAAATCATCAATTTGTCGATAGACCAGTCATCCCACAGTTAACGTTTACAGAGAAACAAAAACGTTCGATTCTTCGACATCAAAATAATTTTTTAAAAAAATTGGAAGAAGATGAACGAGAGGAAGATGAACGGAATGCAAAACAAGAAGAGCTTAGACGATTCAAAGCTGATATTTCCGACGCAGCAGCAAAAATGACTGAAACGATTAGGGCAATGGATGAAATTACTGTTCAAGGCATTCAAGAGGGAAGATATCACAGTGATGATGAATTTGATGATGGAACAGCCTCTAGAACGAGCATTAGCACAACTACCTCTGGAGCCAGTCGGAACAGCAATCGAATGAAACACAACCAGTCTGCTTCCTCCATGGCATCTTTGCCGTCCATCGCCGGTCGAAATACCGACGCACTGAAAGCAGTGAAAGAGCTAGAGGAGTTTAAGGATGATGGTGAAAATGTTGATGGCTGCAATATTTCAGCAAATTATCGCCACAAAAAGTCAAATTTTAAGGAATATCTTGAAGATCAGCTATTGCGTGCGGGAAGTGCACTGCCGATCGAATATTACTCGAGGCAATTGAATCATCGCAAAGTTCATAAGGAGATAGTTGACATAAATGATCGCATTGAGTTAAGTACGAGACAACTTCGCAAGACGATGATTGATTTGGGGATAGAAGATCGAGAGAAAAGAGAAAAAGATAGGGAAGCAGACAAAGTGCGAGCAAAAGCTATCGTTGAAGAAAAGATATCTAAAGAAATTCAGATTTTGTTAGAACAAAAAGGAATAAATGCGCAGCCCAATGATATTATGTCCCCTGAAGAAAGAGCGTTGGAAGAGCAAAATATTCTGAGCGAGTTAAAGGCAAAAAGAAAACGTGAAGCTGCCGCAGCCCTCGATGTCACCGATGACTATGATAGTGATGATATGGCAGAATTAAACCAAGAATTGCAAAGAATTGGTGAAGTGTTTAAAGCTGATGCAATTGATGATTGCCGTTTGCCAGGTAGGACATAATAGTAGTGCAAGGAACTTCATTTCACCTGTGAAAAAATAGAACCAATCTTAGACAAGCTTCATTGGCTTAAAAACCGCACGTTAAATCAGATGAAAAGCGCCATTAAGATGGAGAAGAGCATAATTCGCGATGAAGTAAAGGACATGCAATCCGTTGTTCATGAAAGAGAAAAGATTCTTCTTCAATACAAAGATCAGCTTGATGAAATAGAAAATGTATTCAAGGAGCAGGCCCACAACGAAAAGCTGGTAAAAGATGTAATTGAAACAAAGTTCAAGGCAACTCTCACTCAATTAAATGATCACTTGTTGAAGCAAAATCAAAAGGTCCTTGAGATATCGGAATCTATTGCTTCTTCTCAAAAGTATAGATTCAAAATTATGTCCATGATAGAGGAAATTTCAAAAAAGCGTCTTCGTTGTGATCCTTTTGTTCGCAGACGAGCTATGAATCTTGTAAAAGGTTTGTTGAAAAATTTAGATGATGCTGCATTAATTGCTCAAGAAGAAAGAGAGAATCGATTGCGTGAACAATATCGTCTGATGTTGGAGATGCAACAACGAATTCAATTGGAGGAAGAGACGATCGGTGCAATACAAGATAGAAATAGAGAGATTGACAAAGAAATTAAGAGTACTAGTGATCGCATTGCAAAGGAAAAAATGGAATATAAAGAAAGAGCACAAGCGTTAAAAGCAAAAGATGAGCTGACATCATCAAAATTACAAAATTTAGAGAGCGTGATGAGCGAATACGCCCGGGAAGAAAGAAGGAAAGTACATAGCGACAATAAATCAAAGCGCTTAACAAAGCGCCAAAATAATGGGGATGATGGAGATCGACAACCTATGAGTGATGCTCATTTCGTTAAGCATTTGCAAGAAAAGTTTTCATCCAAGGAAAAAGACAAGAAAAGCAGTAATCAAGATGGTTCGGCGGAGGGAGTTGGAAGCAGTTCAGCAGAAGAAGATGACAACAGCGATAACGAGGATGACGATGATGACGACAACCACAACGGATCGGATGGAAGTAGCGATGATGATGTGATAAAGAATATCCGAGCTGATAACCCAGATGTAATCCCACCAATTAAAAAGGCATTGGACACAAATGGAAATATCATTCAAGGCGATGATCATCAATTTGTTCCTTCCTTAAGGGATGAGGCTTTGGGTGGTCGTCCGCCTCTTCTTGATGAGCAGACTGAAAGCGCATTGGAAATTAGTGTGAATGAAGGAGCCAGAAAGAATATGATTGAACACAAGGTAAGCAAGGTCGACATATTAAAGCCAGAAACAACAATAGCAACCGAGGGCGCTGTTATGGTGTTACCGGGAGCATACGATCCTATCAGTTCGACTCGCGCTAAGCGTCAAACATTTCTTGCTACCACCGCCAGCACATCAACTGCTCCCGGGGTTGGTCAATTTACTCCGTTGGAGCTTCAAGACGAGGATGATGAAGATGACTCGGAAGACGAAGGCAAAGCTTCAGTGGAAGCGAAAGAATCTTTATCATCGAACTTTCCGAAAGATAGAGTATCAAAATCAATGGGTATAGTAAGTGCCAAAACTACATCAAATACTGTGGGAAGTATGGGTGAAGCAAATGTTGATCCAACCAGTTTGTATCATCCAGTTGTTAGTAGTATTTGCACAGCATGTTATGCTCATTATTACCAAGAATATTTGATGAAGCATCCTGCAATGAATTTCCAACGAAATAGTCCTCGAGCAACTATGGCTGTTTCTTCCATGAACTTGGCTCCAAGGAGGAATAGCAATTTATCAGTTGCTGGGAGAAATCATCCAAATGTTAACCCACTGATCGATTGTGTAAATCAAAATACCTTTCAGTTTACAATTGAAGAGTCTGCGAAAGTGTTGCTGGAATGTCTTGATCGTTTGATTACCAGAAAGGAAACCACAGCGTCTGCACATGTTGGTGGATCTGGTTTGAAGGGAGGAACAATCATTTCTGAAGCTATGGGAAACGAGATGAAGCAAGAAATAAATGCACTCGTCAAGTTATCTCTGATTCATCAAATTGCATTACCATCTCAATCGCAAAAAGGGAAATCTAAGGAGAATACGGGATCCAAAGGCAGAAGAGCTAATTCAATTGTAAACTCTTCTAGCAGTGTCGACACTCCGAAGCTGTATCCAGACGAATACTTGGAACTGTTGTTCAAGTTTCATGGCTTTTGCAAACTAGTATTGCAAACAATTGCTAAGAACAGCCCAAAGTTGTTGTTGATAAATAATACTCGTACTATGTTTGCCAAGGTTCTTCAAGATATTTTAGCTATAGTAGGAGTTGTATCCAACGTCACTCTGTATTTCTGGGACCCTGTTGTGATTGCTACCAGATTGAATATATCTAGTGCTGGTAGTTTTGGACGAGTGCAAGGCATAAATTTACCGCAAACCTCTATAAACTACGCTCTGTTATATGTCAAGACAACCGGATGGCTAGATGTGTTCGGTAGGCAGGTCATTGATGCAATTTTACACTATGGTCAGGGCGATAATATTTCACCTGGACATACAAGAACTAAGCAACAAGAAATTCGCCGAATGTCACGATTGTTGGCGACAATGAAGGATAAAAATACCAACAACATCAAGTTTGATGATGAAGTGAATCAAGACAATGAATTGCATCCATATGCTGATCCTGACTTACTATTCCAATCTCTATTTGATCTAATTCAGCAATACTTTGTTCCTGACCATTTCCAAACATTCCACAAAGAGAAAGCAATAGAAATTCAATCATTGGTTTCGTTCTTTTTATCAGAATGCAAGCAAATGATTAATGATGGAGCCGACGAATTGTATCCCGGTCAAAGCCTTGTAGATAGAGAGGATGATGATGGAAAGCATACTAAGTCTTTTGAAAGATCACATCGGAATGCGCTTCAGTGTATGGAATCATTTCTTTTGATAGTTTTTCATGTAAATGATGCAGTGATAAAAAAATCAATGAAAAAGCAATCAGGAAGTAGTTTTGGTGGTACTTATACTTCTTCTGATTCCAA
>JACCEA010919615.1_pt1 | contig 19599 bp, 22 predicted proteins | sample 7449851 | NCBI WGS metagenome assembly JACCEA01 (sample SAMN15323453, study PRJNA562643) | freshwater metagenome | isolation source: river surface water | place: USA:Blue River Watershed | collected 2017-08-18
AAAAAAAATAAAAAAGGCGCCGTCAGAAACAGCGCCTTTTTTGATTACCTCTAAACCTATTTAACTATGAAAACTACTTACAATCTAATTTTGAAATACAACGATCAAATCTTGATTTTGGTCTGATTCGTTGGTGAAATCTGCTTCAATTTTCGGTTCAATGGCCAATACAGACCAAATTGCGTTGATTGCTTTCGCAGATTTGTTTATTTCTTTAACCCAAGTATTCGTTTTTTCATCAGAAACACCTGCTTGATTCACAATGGATTGAACAGTCTCGTTGAAAAGTGCTTGTTCTGCCTTGCTAGCTTTTAAATAAGCCGATTGGTTGTTTTGATAATTCTCTAAAATCGAAATTGTTAAACTTGCTGATGTAGATGCGTAAGCTCCTACAAAATCTTTCTTTATCAATGACTGAATAACTTCAGATAGGGTTTCTTTTTTGTGTGACAATACTGTTGTCGACGCATCTACATGTGATGCCGTTCCGCTCGCTTTTACCGCTGTTGCTGTTAGGCTTAGTCCTACTAAAACGCTAACCATTAAAAATTGCTTTTTCATAAATTCGTTATATTTATTAACTAAATCAACGATACAAAATTATTGCATTTTTTTAATATAGCAAAACTTGCTTTTGGACAATTTTGTAATCTAAAATTAATTATTTTTTGAATTTAACTCATATTTCAGAATATATAATATAATTTTAGGAGAAATACCAAATTATATTTGGATAACAATTGTAAACCTTTGGAATAATTCTAATTTTAAAATTTAGGAAAAATTATAAAATTCTTTAAATAGTACAATCATTGGTTGTATTTGTTCATTGTTTGTTGGATGCCTTGAAGGCAGTATGAATCAATGATCTCGTTGGAACGATTTAGGATGAATGGGATAAGTCCAATTTCTTCTTCGGAAAAGTTACTTAATACAAAATCGGCTTGGCGACCTTTGGAGAAATCTGACCCGATGCCCATACGTAAACGGGCGTATTCCTGCGTATTTAAAACTCCTTCAATGCTTTTTAGTCCATTATGACCACCGCTGGAACCTTTAGGTTTTAACCGAAGTGTTTCAAACGGGAGAGCAATGTCATCCGTTAGAATTAATAAGCGATCGGTTTCTATTTTTAATTGTTGGCACCAATAATTAACTGCCTTTCCGCTCAAATTCATGAATGTACTTGGCTTCAGTAAGTGTATTTGATGTCCTTTGAGCTTGTAGGAAGCGATTGCGCCTAGGCGGTCTTGCGTAAAACTGATTGATTTTTCTTTTGCCAGGTAGTCCAAAGCCATGAAGCCGATGTTGTGTCGGGTAAATAGATATTCGGGACCGATGTTGCCTAAGCCAACAATTAAGAAGTTCATGCGTTATAAATATTTATACAAATTACGCGCAAATTTTTTAGAACACCTCGAAGGCATTACCTTCGGTAAAAATTTTTACCATGAATAAGATTGCATGCATCACGGGCGCGAGCTCAGGAATAGGATTGGCGACTGCGATTGCCTTATCGGCCGTTGGTTATAAATTAATCCTTTGCGGTCGTCGCCAGGAGCGTTTGGAAGCCTTAAGCAAGGAAATAAAGACGGAATCTTATCTATTGATCTTTGATGTGCGTGATCGAAATGGGGTAGAGGCAGCTTTTCAAACGCTTCCAGTCGCTTGGAAATCGATTGACGTCTTAGTTAACAATGCGGGTAATGCGCATGGAATGAGTCCAATCCAAGATGGTGACCCGGCTGATTGGGATGCCATGATGCATAGCAATGTAGATGGATTATTAAATGTTTCTCGGATGGTTATCCCGGGTATGATTCAGCGTGCTGCTGGGCATATTGTGAATCTTTCATCGATCGCGGGAAAACAAGTCTATCCCAACGGAAATGTTTATTGTGCCTCCAAAGCGGCCGTTGAAGCACTTTCGCAAGGAATGCGGCAAGATTTAAATGTGCATGGAATCAAAGTGTCTAATGTAGCGCCAGGGGCTGTTAATACTGATTTTTCAGCTGTTCGCTTCAAAGGGGACCAACAAAAAGTGGATGCTGTTTATGCCGGGTATGAGCCACTCATCGCTGAAGATATTGCTGATGTGATTCGATATATAGTTACTGCACCGGCACATGTGAATATTGCCGATGTGACGATTTTACCAAAAGCGCAAGCTTCGGCTACCCAAATTCTACGAAAAAATTAGAGAGCTCTTTGGCGAACTGTCTCAAAAATAACGACACCCGCAGCTACAGATACATTGAGTGAGCCAACTTGTCCACTTTGTGGGATAACGGCTAAATCGTCTGATTTGCGGATTAATTCATCTGAGATACCATCTTCTTCGGAACCCATGATGATGGCAACTGGTCCACTGTAATCGACAGCATAAACCGAACTGCGTCCTTTTTCTGTACAAGCAACGACCTTTAATCCGGAGTTTTGCAAGAAGTCAACCGTTTGTAATAAACTTTCTTCCCGACAAACCGGTATAAAGTTTAATGCACCGGAAGAGGTCTTCATGGCATCACTATTAATTTGCGCTGCTCCGCGCGCAGGAATTACGATGGCATGGATACCTGCGCATTCTGCTGTACGAGCAATGGCTCCGAAATTACGTACATCCGTAATGCGGTCCAATATTAATATAAATGGAATTTCACCTTTTTCGAACGTGTCAGCGATGACGTTTTCTAATTTAGCATAATGAATCGCGGAAACGAATGCAATGGCTCCTTGGTGGTTTTTACGCGTGATGCGATTCAATTTTTCCACGGGAACCTTCTGTACTTGAATGCCTTTTTCACGCGCTAAATCAAGAATTTCGCTGTTCCCAAGCTCGCGTTGAACTAATAAACGGTCAATTTCCTTTCCCGAACGAAGTGTTTCTAATACGGATTGTACCCCGAATACAAACTCTTTGTTTTCTGTTTTTGGACTTGTGAAATGTCTAAATGGGCGCTTGAATGGCTGTCTTGATTCGTTTTCTTCTGACACGTTGATTGCTGTAAATTTGATACGAAGGTCGGCATTTTTTTTCAAATCATTTGTCTGAATGTCAAATTAAGCCTAGGATCCTTTATTTTTTTTGATTTGGGTAACTGATGTATCCAATGGGTTTGGGTGGTTCCTTGCATCAACAATAGGCTTCCGGGTGCTAATGCTACACTTACTTTTTCCTGCGTCTGTTTATGCTTGAATTCGAATTTACGTGCTGCACCAAAACTAACTGAGGCAATGCAGGAGTTGGGCATTATCGTTTTCTCATTGTCCGAATGCCAGCTTGCCCCTTCGTTTCCGTCGTGGTAATAATTCATCAAACCGCCGTTGAAGGTTATTTTTGCCTTTTCTTCAATGGCCGATTTTATTGTCAATAAGGTGGGTGACCATGGCAATCCTATTTTTGTGCGTCCAGAATAGGTATAGGGTCTTTCGTAATCGGCATACCAAGCAACTTTTCGAAGGGTTTGAATGACTTTGCCAAAGATGACGACTTCGTCATGCTTCCAAGGGATTTCATTGGTAAGAATGCGTAAAAATTCATGGCTTTGTTGGGCAGAAAAAAAATCTGCGTAGTAGAATACCTCCCCGTCATAGGGAAGCAAGTTTTGATCAGGAGATATGGGAAACAAGGAAAGCATATTTCAAATTACAGATTCTGCCTTAAAAATTTTACCTTTGTGTCAAATTTAATCTGTATGTACAAAACTACTGAAATTGCCTCGTCTGAAATTCCTTCGGATAATCCTGTTCACCAGCGTTTATTGTTTCCTTACCAGCATGTTAGCCAATTGGTTGGCGGAAATGTTTTGGAAATTGGTTGCGGTACAGGTCGTGGCGTTGCGGTTTTGGCAGATAAGGTAAGTGCTTACACGGGTGTCGATAAAAACACCGAGTTGATGCAAAGCCTGTCGGCTCAATATCCTGATTTCAAATTCATTGATATGTTTTTGCCGCCATTGCAGGATTTGCCAGACAATCATTTTGACTTTGTGATCACATTTCAAGTCATTGAGCATATTGAAAATGATGCTTTTTTCTTGCAAGAAGCTGCTCGTGTATTGAAGCCAGGCGGAAAATTATATTTGACAACAGTGAATCGCGACTTTTCATTATCGAGAAACCCATGGCATGTACGTGAGTATTTGGCAAATGAATTAGGAGATTTAATGAAGAAGTATTTCTCAGAAGTCATAATGGAAGGTGTTCACGGAAATCAGAAGGTCATGGACTATTACGAAGCGAACAAGAAATCCGTCAAGAAAATCACGCGGTTTGATCTATTTAATTTACAGTATAGACTTCCTCGCACATGGTTGCAAGTTCCTTATGATATTGCGAACCGTTTGAGCCGTTTATCAATTTCGAAATCAAGCAATGATCTAGTGAATTCTATTCAGGTTGATGATTATTTCTTGAGCGATAAGCCTGCGGAATCCTTGGACTTTTTTTACACAGGAATTAAATAATGGAATTCATTGACGAAGCTATCGAGGAATATTCGAGACTTTTTTCGGATACGCCGTCTGAAATATTGCAATCCTTAGATAGAGAAACGCATGCGCGTATTTTGCAGCCACGTATGCTTTCAGGCCACTTGCAGGGGCGTTTTTTGTCCATGCTTTCGAAATTGATATCACCAAGCTTAATTATTGAAATAGGCACCTATACGGGATATTCTGCTTTGTGTCTGGCTGAGGGATTGAGGACAGATGGGAAGCTTATTACCATGGATATCAACGAAGAATTGGAAAGTTTTACACGTTCCTTCTTTGATCGGTCGACGTTTGCGAATCAAATCGATTATCGGATTGCGGATGCCCAACAAGCGTTAGGGTATATTGAAGGTCCCATCGATTTGGTTTTCATCGATGCCGATAAACGTAACTATGCGAAATATTTTGATTTAGTTATTACTAAAATGCGCCCAGGAGGCTTAATATTAGTTGACAATGTACTTTGGAGTGGAAAAATTGTTGACCCCAAAGCAACGGATAAATCAACAAATGCCTTGCGTGATTTTAATCAAAAGTGTCTCGATGACCCGCGCGTGGAAAAAATGTTACTACCACTTCGTGATGGTTTGTATATGCTACGGGTAATCTAAGGTTTCAACTTGATTTTTTGACCCACTCGGATGCTTGGGTTTTTACCCAAGTTATTCCATTTGATCAGGTCTTCAATGCTAACTTGGTAGATTTTTGAAATCTTAAATAAGGTTTCACCAGCTTCTACTTCATGGATATAGAAAATGGTTCCCGCTGGCTGTTTAGCTACTTCAGGTGCGATGATTGGTGTTTCTTTGATCGGATTAACCTGCGTTTGCTCCATAATCTTAGTTTCCTCTTTCGCATCAGATTTAATCACGATTTCCCGCGATTCTGCTGGAGCGATGTAAAAGGATTTTTCTGAATCATTGGATGATATCTTGCGAACCTCTTCTACCTCTACTTTGAAATCTTGTTCCTTAGCAGGTTGTACTTTTTTTACCGGTTCTTCTTTGGCACTTTTTTCCTCTAATTTTTGTGCGATAATTTCCAACATCGGTACACGACGATTGACCTTGATTTTTTGGCCTATCGTGATCATGCTCGACAAATTCATATTATTTAGACGAAGTAAATCGGCTAATTTCATTTCATATTGTGAAGCGATATTACTTAAGTTATCCCCTGAAACAACTGTATGCGTTCTAATTTCAAATTGATCACTTAGAATCTGCTTATTCTGTGTTTTAACCTTTTTCGTAGGCACATAGAGTTTTGTTGAATCAACGGAAGCTGTAAAAATAGGTTCTTCTTGTTTGATTTCGTCAGAATTAAATACCTTCAGGTTTGAGGGGTGATAAAGCGTATAGCTTTTGTCTGATGGAATCCAATCCTTTAAAATCCATGCATTGTATCTTTTTAAATCATCGTAGCTGATCTTCAACTCATCTGATAATTCATATAGATTTTTACCTTTGGTATCGATGTGTGTTACCAAATTTGTGCTATCATTGACTACAGGTAAACTCGCCATTTGTTCCGCCCAAAATTCTTTATAGGCTAAAAAACGCAAGACATACCAGTCGGTCGATGAATCCACCTCAATCTCTGTTTTTCCTGCCCAATTACCTGCATAAGGTAGTTTTTTGATGGTACCTAAGCCTACGCGGTAGGAAAGTAATGTGCTTACCCAGTTGTTTAGCACACCATTGTTACGTGTGAAATAGTTGACAGCACCTTTTGTGGCTTCGATGATGTGACGGCGTTCGTCTATATCTTGATCTACCTTAAGTCCCACATCCTTGGCTGTCTCAAGTTTAAACTGCCAATAACCAACGGCATTTGATGTAGAGACTGCATTTGGATTCAGAGAACTCTCTTGCACACATAAAAATTTAAATTCCGGTGGAATATTGCCTTTAGATAAAATGGGTTCAATAACCGGGAAATAGAGACGCATCTTGTCGACAAGTGAAGCGACGTATTTTTTATTTGCACCCAACATGGCGAATTCCTTTTCAAAAATGGGTTTAGCTGATGGGTGGATGGATACACGGACATTTCCAATGGAAATGGTATCGGGAATGGCGTGGTTAGCCCAGAGATTTCCAACAGATAAAAGAAGCAGTATGAGTAGGAAGGATTTTTTCAAACGGGCTTTTGTTATTGATGCAATTACAAAATTACCAAAATATTTCATTTAACGGAAGGCATTCCTTTTTATTGCGCATCGTAGAATTAGCTTTACCTTTGTGTAAATATTGATTCCTATGATTTTAATTGACGATACCGTAATTAGTGAAGATGTTGCAGATGAGTTTTTTGTCTGTGATTTGACGAAATGCAAAGGTGCTTGTTGCGTGGAGGGTGATTTGGGAGCGCCGTTGGAGCAAGATGAATTAGCGATTATGGATCGCATTCAAGATGAAATTCGCCCATTTTTATCTGAAGATGGTATCGCTGAAATTGCTAAACAAGGCAATTATATTCTAGAACCCGATGGTGATTATTCTACGCCCATCATCGCTGGTCGTGAGTGCGTGTATGCCATTTACGATGATAAAGGTTATTTGAAATGTGGGATTGAGCAAGCCTATTTTGCGGGGAAAACGGATTTTCGTAAACCCATTTCCTGTCATTTATATCCGATTCGTATCCAGAAATTAGCAGAATATCAAGCAATCAATTATGAACGTTGGACAATCTGTTCAGATGCGTGTTCACATGGGAAAGAGTTAGGAGTACCTGTATATAAGTTCTTGAAAGATCCTTTGATCCGTAAGTTTGGAACGAAATGGTATGCGGAATTAGAGCGTGAAATCACAGAACGTCAATTGGACTAATGCCCGCCTCGACTAATTCATTTGATTTAATTTATCAAGTTGTCCGAGAGATTCCTGTAGGTAAGGTAACGTCTTATGGAGCAATTGCGGCTTATTTAGGTATGAAAGGTGGGGCTCGGATGGTTGGCTGGGCGATGAATGCCTCACATACCCTAACGGATATTCCAGCGCATCGTGTAGTTAATCGGAATGGGGTACTTACGGGCAAGAATTTTTTCGGCGGCGATCGCATGCAGGAATTGCTAGCTACCGAAGGTATTCGTGTTCAAAATGATCAAATCCTTGATTTTAAATCCCATTTCTGGGACCCTGCAATCGAGTTATTATAAATTTCTTAGGAATTTCTTGCCTCCCAAGGCACTCATTTGTCGTTTAATAAATGACGTGCGTTTGCTTACATATCCGGATGGATTATTGATGGAAAAGCGAATGGGATTGGGTAAACATGCGGCAATGCGCGCAGCTTCTGTAGTGCTCACTTCGGCGGCCGTATGGCCATAATAGCGTCTGCAAGCTTCTTCCACACCAAAGGTCATTTTACCTGTTTCTGCAACATTTAAATACACCTCCATGATCCGCTCCTTGCCCCAAATAAATTCAATTAACACGGTAAAATAGGCTTCTAATGCTTTCCTGAAATAGGAGCGACCCTGCCACAGGAAAACATTTTTAGCAACTTGTTGGGATATTGTACTCGCTCCTTTAATTCGTTTCCCCTTTTGATTTTTAATGATTGCGGTAGTCATCGCATCGAAATCAAAGCCATGATGTTCGGGGAATAACTGGTCCTCAGATGCAATCACTGCCAAGGCACAATTTCGGTCAATTTCTTCGTATGAGGCCCATTGGCTGTGTATTTTGCTAGGTTCTCCGTCCATCAATGCATCGATTTTTCTTGATGCCATGGTAGGAGTGAAGTATACCGGCACAAATTTGAATAGAACAACGGCGACAATCGTACTTATCCAGATGTATAGGAATAGTCGGCCTATTTTTTTTAAAAAGGATGATGATCTTTTTTTAGGAGCTTTATTCAAGCGGTCGAACTTATTGCTTCGAGGAGTAGAGCGGGAAGTACTGGTTAGGTCGACGCGTTTGGCCATGGAATGGTTATTTTTTGTTGTATTGGCAAAAATACGAATTATGAATTAAGAGTTAAGAGGTATGGTATTTGTTTTGTCTCAATAGCTTATGCTTTGCCCCTCCAGATTGAACCCTGGGCTTACTAACTCAGGACTCAGGGAAGGTTTGTCTGATGGGAACATGATACCTCGTTTCTACTCCCTAATCTGAAGCCTAGAGTTATAAAACCCCAGACTTCTGGGGATCGACGAATTGCTAGCGCATCTCTACTTGCTGTCTTCCAAAACGAAGATCTCCGCCGACAATCCATCTGCAATCAATTTTCCTTGGCCAACAAGCTTTAATCGATCTCCTGATATGACCGCATAGCCATTTGAAATCCAAGACGCAATTTCATCTTCCGGGAAAGTAGCTTGAATTGCTTGGAAACGTTCTCTCAAATAATTCAAATCAATTCCCCAATGCGTTCGCAATTGCGTCATGATGTACTCATTGATTTGATTCTCTGGGCTTAAAAGCTCAACTTCGGCGGGAAGATTACCTTGTGTAATTTGCTTCACATAAGTCGCATTATTGGCTATATTCCATTGACGTGTTGTTTGATTAAAACTATGCGCCGCTGGACCAATTCCCAGATAAGATTCCTGCTTCCAATAACTTGAATTATGCTTTGATTCATAGCCAGCTTTGGCAAAATTAGATGTCTCGTAGGCTGTAAAGCCATTGTTCTCTAAATATTGATGGGTAAATTCGAAACAGGCCGACATATTTTCTTCCGGTGTTTCTTGCATAAGGCCTTTTTTCAATTGGTGGCCAAAGACTGTTTTGGGCTCAATGGTTAAACTATAGGCCGAAATATGTTGGACACCTGTTGAAACTGCTGTCGCGAGGTCTTTCTCCAACATCTCAAGTGTATTCGATGGAATCCCATAAATCAAATCAATGCTGATGTTGCTTATTCCCATAGCCTGGGCATCATGAATCGATTTTCGAGCTTGAAGTACATCATGATTCCGATTCATAAATGTCAAATTAGCCGCGTGAAATGATTGAATCCCGATGCTTAGTCGGTTCACGCCTAATTCCTTCAAGACCTTTAGGTATTCGGGTGTTAAATCCTCAGGGTTGGCCTCTAGCGTGATTTCTGCTCCTTTTTGAATATCAAAATGCAGATGAATTGCCTCGAAAATATCCGATAATTCGGATGGACTCAAGGTTGAAGGTGTACCGCCGCCAAAATATACCGTTGATAATTCCCGCGTCCCCAGGTAATCTTTTTGCAGGGCGATCTCTTGGATTAGGGCATTAACTAAATCCGATTTTCCCGCTAATCGTGTAGAAAAATGGAAATCACAATAGTGACAAGCTTGATGACAAAAGGGGATATGCAGGTAGAGATGCACCGAATTAAGGTTCAAATATCAAGTAACTCAATTGCTCCGATTGGAACATTTCTTGGGCTAATTTCTGTAATTTTTCAGAGCTAACTAAATCGATCTGTTCAAAAATCTCCTCAATAGTTTCGATTTTCTCACGATCTAATAGGCTTTTGGCCATCATCAACATGAAATTCAAGTTGCTTTCCTCTGCCATCGCCATTTGCCCCTTTAATTGCGATTTGATTTTCAACAATTGTGCCGGGCTTAAGCTGCGATCCTTCAATTTATCGAATTCCTTGTGAATCAATTGGATGGATTTATTTACTTGATTTGATTCCGTTCCAAAATATATCGCCCAAAATCCCGAATCGACATACGAGGTAAAATTAGCCTCAATGGAATAAACGAGGCCTCTTTTTTCTCGAATGGAAACATTCAAAAGCGAATTCATGGATGGTCCACCCAGTAAATTAATCAACATGAAAAATGCCAAACGATCTGGATGCTTGATGGCATAGGATTGTCGTCCTAAGGCAACATGCGATTGATTTAGCCCCCTTTTTGTAATGCGCTCCGCTGGCAACATGCTTGGAGGTGTGATGCGTTTGACCTGATTACGCTTTGTAGGTATTTGTCCCACATGTTTCTCCGCCCATTTAAATACTTTGTCGTGGCTATGCTTCCCTATAGATGAGATGACGATCCTACTGGTGTCCATATTACGCTCAATAAAGGCATCTAAGTCCTTCTTATTGAATGAATTAACCGTTTCGTTTGTGCCTAATATATTGACGCCTAAGGAGTGATTGGGGAATAATAATTCGTCAAAATCGTCTTGAATGGCATCTTCAGGCGCCTCGTAATACATGGCCATTTCTTCCAGAATCACGCTTCGTTCTTTTTCTATTTCCTTCGCTGGGAAAGTAGAATTAAACGTGATATCCGTGATTAATTCCAAGGCCCGCTCAAAATAGGGACTTAACACGGAAGCATGGAAACAGATTTTTTCTTTTGTCGTATAGGCATTCAATTCACCGCCGATAACTTCTAAGCGATTGATGATCTGCATATTGTTTTTCTTCTGGGTGCCTTTAAAGGCTAAATGCTCCCAAAAATGCGCTAATCCCTGCTCATTGTCTAACTCATCCCGACTACCGATGTCCAACATGATACCCAAATGTGATATTTCGGTATGCTGAACTTGCCGGTGAACAATCGTTATCCCATTGTTCAAAGTTGTTAACTGAATTGAATTCATAAATAATCGTAGCGCAAAAGATTTCAAAATTAACTAATTTTATACCGAATCACGCATAAATTTTTCATGGCATCTGTTAACAAAGTACTTATTATTCAAACGGCATTTTTAGGTGATGCCATTCTGATTAGTTCTTTGTTGGAGAAAATTCGCATCGAATCCCCTTCGACAATCATTCATCTATTGGTTCGAAAAGGAAATGAATCCATTTTTCAGGCCTATCCGCATACGAATCTAGCCAAAGTTTGGGCTTACGATAAAAAACAAAAATGGGCCTCTTGGCGAGCATTGCGTGCTCAATTTCAGGCAGAACATTTTGATCAAGTTTTTGTAGCTCAGCGATTCTTTGGGATGGGTTTATTGAGCCTAACTATTGGAGCGAAAAAGGTGATTGGATTTGATAAGAATCCCTTGGCTATGTTCTTTTCGGAGCGGGTAGCACATGAATGGGGGACAGGAAAACACGAAATAGAACGTAATACCGCTTTGTTGTCATCTTGGTTAGGGCCGAAAGTCTATAATCCTTATTTGTCGCCTGAAGTTAAAGCCCTGCCCAAAGGATTGAATTCGAAATCATACATCTGTATTTCACCAGGATCTGTTTGGGAGACAAAACGACTTCCTGTTCGCGTTTGGATTGATTTTATTAAACTTTTACCCGAAAACCAAGCAGTTGTATTGATGGGTGCACCCAATGAGGTGGATCTGTCGAATGAGATTGCGCAAGCTTGCCCGAACCATCGAATTTTCAATGAAGCAGGAAAACATGGTTTGGTTGATGCGATTCGGATTTACCAACAGAGTTTCATGTCCTATGTCAATGATTCTGGACCGATGCACATTTGTTCAGCTGTTGATACGCCTACTGTTGCTGTATTTTGCTCAACAATACCGGCCTTTGGTTTTGGTCCATTGGCTTCATGGAATCGGATTGTGGAGGAGGATCGTTTGGAATGTAGACCTTGTGGAGATCATGGAAAAAAATCCTGTCCATTAGTTCATTATGCCTGTGGGAATCAAATTACAGGTAATCAATTATTCAAACAGTATGAGGAGTTATTAGCCGCGCGAGGCGAGTAGATACAATACAGCCATACGAACCGCCACACCATTTTCTACTTGGTCCAAAATGATCGAATGAGGGGAATCCGCTGCATCTGAACTTAATTCTACGCCACGGTTTATCGGACCAGGGTGCATCAAGACGATTTCTTTGGGTAATTCTTCCAACATCTGGCGCGTGATGCCAAAGAATTGGGAGTATTCACGTAAGCTAGGGAAGTATTTGATTTGTTGGCGCTCCAACTGAATCCGCAAAACATTCGCAGCATCGCACCATTGCAAGGTGCTTTTCACGTCGTGTGATACTTCGACACCTAAGGATTGTATATGCTTGGGAATCAAAGTGCTAGGGCCACAAAGACGGACATTCGCTCCTTGTTTTTTCAAGGCGTAGATATTCGAAAGTGCAACGCGTGAATGCAGAATGTCTCCGATGATCGCGATGTTTTTACCGGCCAAATCCCCTAGTTTTTCCTGCAAGGAATAGGTGTCTAGTAAAGCTTGAGTTGGATGTTCGTGCGTTCCATCTCCAGCGTTAACGATATTCGCTTTGATGTGTTTCGCTAAATAATGCGGAGCACCTGGACTTGCATGTCGCATGACAATCATGTCCACTTTCATCGCAAGGATGTTGTTTACGGTATCTAAAAGGGTTTCCCCTTTTTTTACGGAACTACCTGAGGCAGAAAAGTTGATTGTATCGGCAGATAAACGCTTTTCGGCTAATTCAAAGGATAAACGGGTACGGGTAGAGTTTTCGAAAAATACGTTGGCAATTGTAACGTCACGCAAGGAAGGAACTTTTTTAATCGGTCGGTTGAGAACTTCTTTGAATTCTTTAGCCGTTTTAACGATTAGGTGAATAGATTCTTCATTTAAATCTTTGATTCCTAATAAGTGTGGCGATTTCAACATATTGTTATTGGGTGATTAACCAAATTTTATCTGCTTCGTGACCTTGTTCTTTCCATTCCACAAGTACTTTTTCGGTTGGAAGTGTATTAACACTTTTACCTACGTAGTCTGCATTAATCGGAAGATCTCGGTTATATATACGGTCAATTAAGACACATAATTCTACTTTTGCTGGTCGGCCAAAGGAGTTCATCGCATCCAATGCGGCACGTACCATACGGCCTGTCGCTAAAACATCATCGACGAGGATAACGCGTTTATTCTCAATCAAAAAGGATATATCCGTTGAATTGGGAGCGATGGTATCACGGCGGCGGTAATCGTCACGGAAGAATGTGGCATCTAAACGTCCAACCTGGAAAGAGGTATTTAATTGTTTGCCTAATTCTGCGGCAATGCGTTCTGCGAAATAGATTCCGCGCGGTTGCAAGCCTAAAATAACAGTTTCCGTATTTTGAATTTGATTTTCAATGAGCTCTTGGCATAACCTTGAGATGGTTATTTCCAATAATGGGCTTGATAAAATCAGCTTGCGAGTCATTGTTACAAAGGTATGAAAATTACTTAAATATTATTTCGTTTGGATCAAATAGGGGTAAGATTTGGTCTTTGTCCGATACAATCGGGTTTTCTACGCCCCAAGAAATGTTTAAGGTCGGGTCGTTCCAGCGGATACCTGATTCGGCCTCTTTGTTCCAGAAATCGGTGCATTTGTATACAAAAATGGCATCAGTCAACGCAACAAAACCATGCGCAAAACCCACGGGCACATACAGCATATTACCTATTTCAGCGTCTAGAATGTAGGTTCCATGTTGGCCAAAGGTAGGTGAACTCTTGCGTAAATCGACAACGACGTCCATCACTTTACCCGTCATGCAGCGAACTAATTTCCCTTGCCCGTGCGGTACTTTTTGGAAGTGAAGTCCCCGAATAACTCCCGCTGTAGAATAAGAATAATTATCCTGAACGAAATTTTCTGTAATCCCATGCGCCGCAAAACGTGTTTGGTTATAGGATTCGTAGAAATGACCGCGGTCATCGTGAAATTTAGTGGGGATATATTCAGTAATTCCGGGTAGATCGTGCTGGATAAATTGCATAGAATTTAAATTCCTTTGTTTGATTTTGCCTAGGAAAGGCCTTAATTTGTGCCAAAATTATCGATATTTAGGCATTAATACAAAGCCTTTTCCCAAAAGCCCATGAATTCAATTGAATTAGTTAAGCAGATAGAAAATAAGCGCTCATTTTTGTGTGTGGGTTTGGATACAGATCCTAAATTAATCCCTTCCATGTTTAAAAATGAAGCGGATCCAGTCTTTGCTTTTAACAAGGCGGTGATTGATGCGACGGCGGATTTTGCTGTGGCCTACAAGCCTAATATAGCTTTTTATGAGGCATTTGGTCCAAAAGGATGGGAGAGTTTGCAAAAAACAATGGACTATATTCCCAAGGATATTTTTACCATTGCGGATGCGAAAAGAGGGGATATTGGAAATACGGCTTTCATGTATGCCCAGACGTTTTTTGACCCAAGCTGTGCGGGATTTAATTTTGACTCAGTTACGGTGGCGCCTTACATGGGCCATGATTCGGTCGAGCCGTTTTTACGTTTTGAAGATAAATGGGTAATCTTGTTAGCACTTACCTCAAATTCGGGTAGCCATGACTTTCAAATGACGAAGTCGGAAGATTACATTCCCATGTATGAGCGTGTTATGCGTTTAGCCCAAACGTGGGGTTCTCCGGAGGAAATGATGTTCGTGATCGGTGCGACACGTACTGATTTCTTGCAAAAAGCAAGAGAAATTGCGCCGGATAACTTCTTCTTGGTTCCCGGTGTGGGCGCCCAAGGCGGAAGCTTAGCAGATGTTTCCAAGTATGCCATGAATTCACGGGTGGGATTATTAGTCAATTCATCACGCGGCATTATCTATGCGGGAGATAATCCTGCGGTGGATGCCAAGCGGGAGGCTAAGAAGATTCAAGAGGAAATGTCCATGTATTTAGACGAGTATTATATCAAATAAGATGGAATTAGGCATAGGTACCCCGGCATTATTGTTCTCAACAGTTTCCTTGTTGATGATTGCATTTACGAATCGATTCATGTCAATGGCTTCCTTGATTCGTGGGCTACATGAGAAGTTCCAACAGAATCCTGATGATTCGATTTTGAAACAAATTGAAAACTTACGTTTACGGATGAAATTGATTCAAAATATGCAAATCATTGCAATCTTGAGTCTTATCCTAAGTGTCATCTGCATGTTTTTCATCTTCTTTGAGATGCAATTGGTGGCGCGCTGGTTTTTTGGAATAGCCTTATTGGGCATGAGCGTTGCCTTGATGCTAAGCGCTTGGGAGATTACGATTTCGACCAAAGCGCTGGAAGTGGAGCTCTCCGATATGGAAGATATCTTGGCCAAAAAACATTAATTATTCGAATAGTATAAATTTTCCAGCTAATATTTCAAAAATTGAAATATAGTAGTATTTTTGTGTACAATATTGATTTAATAGGGCTTATAAAAGCTTGATTATACAAATACTACTTAGGCGGATTGAATAAAGGCTCGGAATTTTTCTGAGTCTTTATTGTTTCCGCCTTTTTGTATTAAGCTTTTAAGATCAAGCAAGATAGGGGGGGCAGGTTGATTGAAATGGAGAATGCCTTGCCATGCCATCCATATTCTTCGGTCATCACGGCGCCCTTTGTAGGGTAGTCGGAACCTCCAAATTCACCTTTATCTGAATTAAATATGGCCTTCCAAACGCCTGGTAGCGGCACACCGATGCGGTAATCTTCACGCGGGGCAGGCGTTAAGTTGAGAATAATGATTAATTGTTCTTTATTGCTTTCGCCTTTACGTAAGAAGCTAATCACGGAATTTCCTTGATCATTGGATTCTAACCATTCGAAGGTTTCGTGCGAAAATTGTTTCTTGTACAAAGCAGGTTCTTCGCGGTACAGCTTATTTAGGGCTTTCATCGTTTCTTGAATCCCTTTATGAGAAGCGTATTCCGTTAAATGCCAGTCGAGGCTCACGCTGTGGTTCCATTCTTCCTTTTGGCCAAATTCACCTCCTTGAAAAATTAATTTCGTACCAGGATGGGTAAATTGTTCGGCAAAAAGTAAGCGCAGATTGGCAAATTTTTGCCAATCTGCGCCTGGCATTTTATTGAGCAAGGATTGCTTGCCATATACGACTTCGTCGTGAGAAAGCGGCAAGCAGAAGTTTTCTGTGAACGCGTAGATCAAGGAAAATGTCAGCTCATTGAGGTGATGCTGGCGGTGTATCGGGTCTTTTTGGAAGAAACGAAGGGTGTCGTTCATCCATCCCATCATCCATTTTTGACCAAAGCCTAAGCCTCCCATGAAAACGGGTTTTGTTACTCCATTGAATGAGGTAGATTCCTCTGCAATGATTTGAATATCAGGAAATTCACCATACATGTGAACATTGAGATCCTGTAAGAATGAGATTGTATCGAGGTTATGGTTTCCGCCAAATTCGTTTGGAATCCATTCGCCGTCGTTACGTGAATAATCTAGGTAAAGCATGGATGCCACGGCATCTACGCGTAATCCGTCGATGTGGTAGCGCTCCAACCAGAATGCGGCATTGGATAGTAAAAAGCTGCGTACTTCCGTTCGGCCATAATCGAAAATGTAGGATTTCCAGTCGGGGTGATACCCCTTTCTCGGATCCGGATGTTCGTAAATCGGTGTGCCGTCGAAATCCTTCAAACCATGTGCATCACCTGGGAAGTGGGAGGGAACCCAGTCCAAAATAACGCCGATTCCCTCTTGGTGGAAACGTTCGACGAGGCGCATGAAGCCTTGCGGATCTCCAAAACGGGAGGATGGTGCGAAATATCCGGTAATTTGATAACCCCATGACGGTGCATAGGGGTGTTCCATGACTGGCATGAATTCTACGTGGGTAAAATTCATTTCCTTGACATAGGAGACGAGTTTATCTGCGAAATCGTCGTAGGTTAGGTATTGGTCATCGAGGGTCTTTTGCCAAGAGCCTAAATGGACTTCATAGACGGACATGGGTGCGTCTAAAGCATTTTTGGATTTGCGGTTTTCCATCCAGGGTGCATCGTTCCATTCCTTATAGGTGGACCAAACGATGCTGGCAGTTTTGGGAGGAGTCTCGCAAAAGAGGCCCATGGGGTCTAATTTTTCCAAATACTCCCCAGATTTGGCTTGAATGCCGTATTTATAGGTTTCTCCATGACGTACACCGGGAATAAAACCTTCCCAGATGCCTGAGGCATCCCATCTTTTGTGTAGAGGATGAGAAAATTTATCCCAAAAATTGAAATTTCCGATGACATGAACGGCCTCGGCGTTAGGGGCCCATACAGCAAAGAAGGTTCCAATTTCACCTTCGTGTTCGATTTCAAAGGCGCCTAATTTTTCGTAAAGGCGTGTGTGTTTGCCATTTAAGAAAAGTGCTATGTCAAAATCGGACAGTCTTGAATAGGGTTTTATAATTGCCATAAGGGGTTCATTTTCAATGATAAGGCTAAAATAGCGAAAATTAATTAGAAAAAAATACGCTTTTTTTTGAAGCAGGAGTTTGGATTTAAAAGGGAAAATCCTACCTTTGTGCCACCAAAATAAATAATGGTCCGTTCGTCTAGGGGTTAGGACACGTCCCTTTCACGGATGAAACACGGGTTCGATTCCCGTACGGACTACTTCGGTAGACATATAAATCCTCATATCGTTCAGATTTGAGGATTTTTTGTTTTGTGCTTCCCCACATTTTCCCCACAATTTGTAATTCACTGATTATTTTATCTAATAAATATTATTTTTCAATTCTTAGTCATATTTGTATCTTCGGTTTAATTTTAAAAATAATAATTATACCCTAATTCAATTTCAAATGAGATACTCATCTAGAATACTCTGTTTAGTAGTAGGAGTTTTATTTGGCTTTTCGAGTCTAGCCCAAGAAAAATTCGCGAGTTATGAAAATTCATATGTAGGAAAGTTTTATCCAATTCAAATTACTTCAAAAGATAATGAGAAGTTTACGCTATATATCGATGCATTTTCATTAGACGCCACTCATGAAGTGGGAGGAATAAATATTAATGAAAAAAACTATCAAGGATTTATAGATGCACTTAACGATTCTAAGGTGAAGTACGAGGAATGGGTAAAGACAGCAAAAGACAACAATGTAAATCAACTTGATAAACAAATGCCATTTAAGAGTAGAGCAGATGCATATTTTTTATATGGTTCAAAATGGAATTTTCAATTCGATTTTAATTTAACTTACGATTTTAGAATTTTGGATGTTAAAGGAGAAACAAAGTATTTGTTATTAGTTAAAACAGGTGAATTGAAGTCATCTAGTAACCAGTTTATGAAAGTTAGAGGAGTTACCTTGATTTTCGAATCGTCCAAAGAAATTGATACTTTTCTTTCATTTATATCCAAAGACAAAATTGATCAATTTATTAATAAGCCTAAAAAAGAAGCACTTTTCAATTAATCGGTTACATTTTAAACCATAATAAATATGAGACTGATCTATACTTTCTTTTTATTGGTTTTTATTACATTTAATTCATTTTGCCAATCATTTTCTATGTCTGAGTTGATTAAAATGTCAAAGATGAATGTAGATGATTTTGATACATATGTAACATCTAAAGGATTTTCTTTCTACAAACAAACTGATGAGACTAACATACAAAGCGTAGAATATGCACTTAATCTAGAATCTAGCACATTAAGGGCCGAAAAGTTTATAACTTTATTCCAGAGATATTTTGAAAGTAGATTTAATCTAAATTATCAAACTTTGGATAAAAAAGAATATTTAAATATCAAAAATCAACTAAAAGCATTGGGATTTATTTTTAAAGACCAATTTGTTTTTAAAAAAGTTGACGGAAGTGAAAAAAATGTTTTTGAATATAGAAAGGGTAAGGCTAAAATATTAATTTTTGCTGGTGATAAATCTTTTGAGATTAATTACGAAGTAAATTATTAAACATGAGTATTGTTGACAAAGTATTTTTTAGTGTCTAATTCGTCTAGATTTTTTTATAGTGTGCAATAATTGAAGTATGGTATAAATGACGTCTATATTTAAAGTCGTAATTCATACCATACCCTTCCCACATTTAAAGACTAATTGTTCAATTTTTATTGGTTCATATTACGAATGTAATGTCTGATTATTTCAGAAATATGATTTTGATTGTCGTTTCCATACAATCTATTTTCCTCTTTCAATCTGTTCGCATGTTTATAATATGTTTTTAGATTTTTGTCCAATAAATCAATCCAATAATTCAAACATAAATAGTGATCACTATAATTTAATTCAAGTCTTTCTGGATCATAGAAAATCACCTCATTCCATTTACTAATTAAGTCTTTGATAAAAATTGATTTATCAAACTTGTTAAAATCTTCTAGGGTGTAAATTCCTAGAATACGATATTTCCCCCATCTGATTTGTTTAACTTCAATTCTTAAAATTTCATTAAGTGGGATATTTCCCGAATTAATCCGTTTGTATTGCTTGGCCTTA
>JACCEA011372692.1_pt1 | contig 19599 bp, 13 predicted proteins | sample 7449851 | NCBI WGS metagenome assembly JACCEA01 (sample SAMN15323453, study PRJNA562643) | freshwater metagenome | isolation source: river surface water | place: USA:Blue River Watershed | collected 2017-08-18
AAAAGCCAGCAGACGCTGGCTTTTTTACTCGCACAGTGTTGGCTTGTACTAACCGTGTAAGCCGCCATCCCTAGTCAGGTTTTCGTTCCGTTCGCGATGCACAATGACGTTATCTTCAATACGAATACCACCGAACTGACGGAAAGCATCCACTTTATGCCAATTGATGTATTTTGCATGATCGGTTTGCTTTAAATCCGCCAGCAACGAATCGATAAAATACAAACCAGGCTCGATGGTAAACACCATATTTGGCTCAATCAGGCGGGTGCAACGCAAAAATGGGTGATTGGCAGGTGCCGCAACATGAGTACCGCGCTCATCCGCCATAAAACCACCGACATCATGAACTTGTAAACCTAAATGATGGCCAATGCCATGGGGGTAAAAGGTCCGGCTGATTTCCGTTTCAACAATGGCTTCGGCGCCTAATTGCACAAAATCAAAATCGGCCAACACATTGGCAATCAATTGATGAGATTTCAGATGAATGTCCGTGTAATGAATGCCAGGCTTTAAGCTATCAACCAGCTGTAATTGCACTTGGTCCATCGCCTGAATTAAATCAGCGAACTCATTTTGCTGATGGCTATAAGTCCGAGTAATATCCGCAGCATACCCATGGAAGCTAGCGCCTGCATCAATCAAGAACGAATGCGGCACCGCTGGTTTCTGCCGTCCCAGCACTGTGTAGTGTAAAATTGCGGCATTTTGATTCAGTGCAATGATGTTGCCATAAGGCACTTCATTTTCACCCTGTTGTACTGCCGCCAAATAAGCCAGCTGAATATCGAATTCTGAACCACCCGCACGGAAACAAGCTTCGGCTGCCCGATGCCCAGCTATCGCAATCTTGTTGGCCTCACGCAAACATGCTTGTTCATACTCAGTTTTATAAGCGCGATGGTAATGCAAATAACTCAGCACCCCTTCAGGGTTTAATTCAGCAAAACCGAGCGCCTTCGCGAGTTCCACCTGCTCCCCCAGATAAGCCATTCTGGATTTATCATAAGGCAATATTTTTTCTACTTTGGTGGGCTTATCAATCAATTCAATATCAAAAAATCCAGCCCAGAAGTCGGTTGGCATATCCGGTACTTTATGCCAAAAATCGACTGGCAGATAAAACACCAATTTCGGTTTATTCACGCCATCAACAATTAACCAGCAGTGCGGATTATCCACGATAGGCACCCATGCTTTAAATAATGGATTCACCTTAAATGGGTAATCCATATCATCTAAAAACTGGCGCTTGGCTTGACCCGAATGGATCACTAAAGCATCAAGGTTCTCACGAGTTAACACAGCTTTGGTTCGGCGTTGTAACTCGACCAAATGAGCTGCGTACAGGGCTTGGTATGCAGGGCGCATGAGTTGTTCCTATCGTTTATCAGTTGTTATCTATTACAGTGGCTAGCAATAGCCTGTTTTAACCTGTGGTTCAAGGCGCATTGCCGACTTTCAGGTTGATTAGCGGCTTAAACACGTCTCGCTGCTGTTTCATCCGAATATTATAAATTTGATAATACATCATCACCGCTTTGACGTAATCACGGGTCTCTTTAAACGGGATGGTTTCAATCCAAACGTCGACCTCAAGTTGCTGGCCTTGTGGGATCCAAGTTTTTACTCGACTAAATCCAGCGTTATAGGAGGCTGTCGCAAAAATCAGATTATTATCATTGGCTTTCATCAAATAATTGAGATAATCCGTGCCCATATCGATATTAAAGTTGGGATTAAATAGCTGCTCACTACTGACCTTGCGTTTTGCCAAATGCTTGGCCGTTTGCGGCATGATTTGCATCAGGCCATGCGCGCCTACCGGCGATTTCGCAGTTGGTGAAAAAATACTCTCACGCCGAGTAATCGCCATCGCCCAAGCCGGATCGACATTAGCAGCCTTCGCATGTTTCTGGATTTCTTTGTTAAACACCATTGGGAATCGCATTTCAACATCATCCCAATACTGAGCATCTGCGAGCGCCGTAATCGCGCGATCGTACCAGCCATTGTCGTAAGCTAACTTAGCTGCGCTCAGTTTTTGCTGCTCACTGCCATATTTTTGCAGGAAATTCAGTTCGCGCTTGGCGGCATTAGGCCGACCAATCGCTTCCCATTCTCTCATACGAGCAATACTGTCACTGCGTTTGAACTGTTGATATTGTTCAGCACTCACTGGCACAGGCCGATGCGCGAGCGTCGGTTGCAAGCCTAAACGAGCGGCAGAAAGATACCCATAAAAACTCCGTTTTGCCGCCAGTGCTGTCAGCAACTGTTTGCCGTGTTCAATTTGGCCGGTCGCCTGCATTGCGCGCGCCAACCAATATTGCCGCATATCATTTTCTTGCTGCGCTTTGGGTAATTCTTGGATAATTTTTTGCACTTCAATCCAAGCACCCCGCCGCAAATGCCAAGCGAGTTGCCAGTGCAAAAATAATTCATCCTTTTCAGCAACCGGCACCATTTTTAAAAATTTGGCCGCCCGACTATCGTTTTTACTGGCGAGTGCGATGCCAAGTTGGCGCGCCATGCGGATCCGCTGCGATTGCGAAATTTTTGGGTCTGTTTCGAAACGCTGATAAATCGCCAAGGCCTTATCCGGTTGTTTCCAAACGAGTTTCTCCACGGCGTACCGCACTAATTCTCGCTCTGCCGAATGCTTAAGCGGCAAAAATTTAGCGCGGCTCACTAAGCTTGGATTTTCAATGACTTGTTTCCATTTATCGCCCATATATTGTAAGGATTGCGGCAATAAGGTACGCAGGTAAGGAATAATTCGGGCATCGCCGCCATCAGCAGCATTTTGCAACCGCTGTAAAATAACCTCAGGGGTTCGTTGGCCAGCCTTTTGCCAGCGCTTAAAGAGCGGATCACATTCTTTGGGCTGAGATTCCCCGACCACCCATAATGCCGTCACCGCAGGCCATACTTTGGCGGCGGGTTCGTTGATTAAACGCATCTCCAAAGCATAACAATCCAACAAAGTGTCAGTGCCATATTGGTAATTTTTCAAAAATGGCTGCGTTAATTCAGCACTGGCCAAATACATTAACCAACGCTTTTTTAACGTCCATTCCAAAGGCGTGCCACTGTGTTTTTGCAAAAACTCTTTGACTAACTGCGTATTGCCCAAACTCCGACTCATATATTCGAGTTCTATATAGGGCTTAAGAGGGTAATCATGCAGGTCTCGCAGCAATTTTTCTGCTTGCTGATTGTCTACTTTTTGAATGACCTTTTCTGCTTTAATAAAACGCTCACGCAACACCGAATCAGCGGGCGCCGCTTGCAACGACCCCGAAACTATCAACCCAACCACCATTGAGCGAGAAAACAGACGCATCACTTGCCACATTTATCGAAATACCACCTATAGTTATCAAGTTGTCAGCGTCAAATTCAAACGCACGTTTAAATAACGGTTGAATTTTTTTCTGAACCGCGACACACTGGATCTGCACAAGACTCATCTGACCTGTTGCGACCTCATAACGCAGCTGTCACCTACGCGACGAAGGAGAACATCCATGATCTACCAGAGTTCCAGCATTACCGTACAGTATATTGCTGACGGCATTGCCGAGTTTACCTTTAATGCAGCTGGCTCGGTAAACAAATTTGACCAGCAGACCTTAGCAGACTGTCGTGCAGCACTTGAAATCCTGCACAAAGACAGCGCATTAAAAGGACTCATTTACACCACCGGTAAAGAAACCTTTATCGTGGGTGCCGATATTACCGAATTTCTCGGAACTTTCCTAAAACCAGAGGCCGAATTAGTGCCTTGGATTAAATCGGCCTCTGATGTCTTTGACCTGGCCGAAGATTTACCAGTCCCAACCGTATGCGCCATCAAAGGTTTCGCTTTAGGCGGCGGTTGTGAATGGACCTTGACTGCTGATTACCGTGTTGCAGATACCACCACAAAAATTGGTTTACCGGAAGTCAAACTCGGCTTAATGCCAGGTTTTGGCGGTACTGTGCGTTTACCACGAATTGTCGGTGCCGACACCGCAATGGAGTGGATCACCACGGGCAAAGAGCGTGGCGCTGAGCAAGCGTTGAAAGAAGGCGCTGTGGATGCAGTCGTTGCGCCTGAGAAATTAAAAGATGCAGCCTTATCAATGCTGCAAGATGCGATTGCTGGCAAACTGCCATGGCAGAAAAAACGTGCTGCAAAACTGCAGCCTTTAAAACTGAACAAAACCGAAGCCACGATGAGTTTCAACACCGCCAAAGGCATGGTATTCGCCAACGCGGGTAAACACTACCCAGCTCCGATGGTTGCGGTTGAAACGATTGAAAAAGCCGCTCGTTTAGACCGCGCAGGAGCGGTAGCATTAGAAAATTTAGGCTTTGCCAAACTGGCAAAAACTGATGCAGCAACGGCACAAATTGGCTTGTTCTTAAATGATCAACTGATCAAAGGCAAAGCCAAACAAGCTGGGAAAGTGGCACAAAAAGCCGTGAAGTCTGCTGCCGTGTTAGGTGCAGGCATTATGGGCGGTGGTATCGCGTACCAATCAGCGCTGAAAGGCGTGCCGGTTGTGATGAAGGATATCAACGACAAAGCGCTTGAGCTTGGTATGGGCGAAGCGATGAAACTGCTTGGCAAACAAGTGGAGCGCAAAAAGCTCGATGCGGTTGGCATGGCCAAAGTCATCGCGTCAATCACCCCAACGTTGAACAACGACACATTAAAAGGTGTCGATATCGTGGTTGAAGCTGTCGTAGAAAACCCGAAAATTAAAGGCGCAGTGCTGAAAGAAATTGAAACTGTCGTTGCTGCTGATGCCATCATCACTTCCAATACATCAACGATTTCAATCAATTCGTTAGCGGCCAACCTGACAGATCCAAGCCGTTTCTGCGGGATGCACTTCTTTAACCCAGTCCACCAAATGCCGTTGGTTGAAATTATCCGTGGTAAAGATACTTCGGATGCCACCATTGCTGCAGTGGTCGCTTATGCGGCGAAAATGGGTAAATCCCCAATCGTTGTGAACGACTGCCCTGGTTTCTATGTCAACCGCGTACTGTTCCCCTACTTTGCGGGCTTTAGCAAGTTAGTCCTCGATGGTGCCGACTTTGCCAAAATCGACAAAGTGATGGAAAAACAATTCGGCTGGCCAATGGGCCCAGCGTATTTGTTGGATGTGGTCGGTTTAGATACCGCACATCACTGCACAGATGTGATGGCAGCAGGCTTCCCAACGCGGATGGCGAAAGTTGAAAACGACCCAGTCAGCGCGATGTACAGCAATAACCGTTATGGCCAGAAAAATGGTGTTGGTTTCTATGCTTACAGCAAAGACGCCAAAGGCAAGCCGAAGAAAGATCTCGATCCAGCATCAGCGAGCGTATTAGCGACAGTGGCGAAGCCAGCACAAGATTTTAGCGCTGAAGAAATTATCGCACGTTGCATGATCCCAATGATTAACGAAGCCATCCGTTGCTTAGAAGAAGGCATCGTGGCAACAGCCGCTGAAGCCGATATGGGCTTAATCTACGGTTTAGGCTTCCCTCCGTTCCGCGGTGGTCCACTGCGTTATGTGGATACCATGGGCTTAGCCAACTTTGTCGCTTTAGCTGATCAATACGCCCACCTTGGTGAAATTTACCAGGTGACTGAAAAAACCCGCGCCATGGCTGCTAACGGCCAGGTGTTCTACCCGGTTTAATTGCGGAGAATTACCATGAAACACGCTGTTATTGTCGACTGCATCCGGACTCCAATGGGTCGTTCGAAAGCCGGTATTTTTCGTAACGTCCGAGCCGAGCAACTGTCCGCTTATGTGATGAGCGGGATTTTAGAACGTAACCCAGGCTTAGATCCGGCAGAAATCGATGATGTCATCTGGGGTTGTGTACAACAAACTCTGGAACAAGGCTTTAACGTTGCCCGTAATGCTGCTTTATTAGCTGGCATTCCACATTCAGTACCTGCAGTGACCGTCAACCGCCTCTGCGGTTCATCGATGCAAGCACTGCACGATGCGGTGCGCTCTATCGCAATGGGCATGGGTGAAGTGTATTTAATCGGTGGTGTTGAGCACATGGGCCATGTGCCAATGACGCATGGTGTGGATTTCCACCCAGGTCTTGGCGTTTCCGTGGCCAAAGCTGCCGGCATGATGGGCTTAACCGCAGAGCTGTTAGGGAAACTACACGGTATTAGCCGTCAACAACAGGATGAATTTGGTGCGCGTTCACATCGTCTGGCCCATGAAGCAACACTGCAAGGCCGCTTCAAGTCAGAAATTCTGCCATGTTTAGGCCATGATGCCGATGGCGTGCTGAAACTGTTCGATACTGATGAAGTAATCCGTCCAGAAACCACTGTGGAATCATTAGCGGCATTGCGCCCTGTATTCGATCCTGCCAATGGCACAGTCACTGCAGGTACCTCTTCAGCGCTATCTGATGGTGCTTCAGCGATGTTAGTGATGAGCGAAGACAAAGCGCGTGCTTTGGGCCTAAAAATACGTGCTCGCGTGATCGGCATGGGCGTTGCTGGTTGTGATCCATCAATCATGGGTTATGGTCCAGTACCAGCGTCGAAAAAAGCATTAAAAGCTGCAGGCTTAGAAATCAATCAAATCGATTTCTTCGAATTGAATGAAGCTTTTGCTGCACAAGCACTGCCAGTGATGAAAGATTTAGGTCTGTTAGAAGTGATGGATACTAAAGTCAACTTAAACGGTGGCGCCATTGCGCTTGGTCATCCACTGGGTTGCTCAGGTTCACGCATTTCCACAACCTTGATTAACGTACTGGAAAGCAAAGATGCAAAATATGGTTTAGCCACCATGTGTATCGGTTTGGGTCAGGGTATCGCGACCGTATTCGAGCGCGTTGATAACTAATCGAGTTCATTCAATGCTTCAAATGGCAGCTTCTGGCTGCCATTTTTATTTGCGAGTTTCAACGGTTTATTCGCTGCTGCTCAGTCTGCTGCCATGTCTTGCTTTGCATTCGATGGACGCAGTGATTATCATACTGCCGAACATGGGTAATGGGCCATCCGTACCTGATTTGGAAATTTATTTATGACCGATTTATTTGCACAATTCGATCAACAGCTGGATGCCTTAGGCTTACGTTGCCCTGAGCCTGTCATGATGACGCGCTTAACGCTGCGGAAAATGCAAGCCGGTGAAACGCTGCTAATTATCGCGGATGATCCGGCAACAACCCGCGATATCCCAGCATTTTGTCGATTCATGGAACATGAACTTCTTGCCCAAGACACCGACAATATCCCTTACCGATATTTGCTGAAAAAAAATACAAATTAGGCTTGTTATTTCGTCGCACACCTTTGCATACTAAGTTTTTCAGTGGAACTTAGGGATCGGTTGTTTGAATTCAGGTTTTCAACCACAGCAAGGGGCTTTCACGGTCGAACAAAATCGTCGCCGCTATATTTTATTATTTGTCAGTTATATCACTTCCGCCATCATGCTGGTGTTGGGTTTTCAGCACTTTTTGACTGACGATGTCTTATTACAAGTCATTTTATTTGGCTGTTCTGCCGCGTTTGTCAGCAATGCCATTTGGTTTCATCGGACGAATCGACTGGAACAATCCTGTCTGATTGAAGCTGTTCTCGTTGCTGCATTTGTGGTTGGCTTAGTCGCGCATGGTGGCTTTGCCGCAACGGCACTCTATTGGGTGTTTCCATTTCCTCCCATCATCTTTGGTCTACTCGGTGCCCGGCGTGGTGCGTTGATTAATTTTCTATTAGTGGCCGCTTTGGTTTTTGTGTTGTATGGCCCGCAATGGGGGCAAGCACACTATCGCGAGGCTGAAGCAAGCCGGTTTATCGCTTCGCTGGTGACGCTGATTTTGGCTTGTTTAATCAACGAACATTTTCGTGAGCGCAGTCATCATTCTATGGATTTGTTGCAACGTTCAAAAGCCAGAGAAGCAAATACAGATGCGCTGACGCAACTCGCCAATCGTCGTTTTGTTGATCAAGAACTGCCACACTACTTGCAAGATCAACCCTCGTTGTTTTTTCCCATGGCGTTGATTATCGCCGACTTAGATCATTTCAAGCACATTAACGATAGTTTTGGTCATGCGGAGGGCGATCACGTTCTGCGTCAAGTATCGGCTTTATTTCGACGGAAGCTGCGCAGTCCCGATATTGCCTGTCGCTTAGGTGGCGAGGAATTTCTATTAATTCTGCCAAAGACTGCTTTGGCGGATGCCCAGAAAGTAGCTGAAAAAATTCGGGCGAGTATTGCGCAGCAACGATTTATTACCAAGCATCCTGAATTAGTGATCACTTGTAGCTTTGGCGTAGCCGAAATTAATTCCCCAGCAGAATTTGCACAGGGTCTCGCCCAAGCTGACCAACACCTCTACCAAGCGAAAACAGAAGGGAGAAATCAGGTCAGAGGATAAATATTTACAATCTATTCATTGATTTTTCATTACATATTTTTACAATGTGGCTGCTTTTTATTTATCTATCATAAGGACATATGTAATGAAGTTATCAAAATTGGCCGCTGTCGTTGCCTTAGCCACTTTATCTTTTGCTGGTCAAGCGCAACAAACTGAAGGATCAGGCTGGTCTGCTTTTGCAGACTTAGGATATAACCAGCATGCAATCGATGTTGAAGGTGGCTATAACGAAGAAACAGGGAAAGATACTGCACCAGCCATTGGCATTAGCTACAAAATCCAAGATCTTTGGTCTGTACAGTTGCAGTATGCAAATGCCGGTAAAGCCGACTTATTTTCTTTTAATGAAGGCGGCATTAAGTACACTTTTGCCAGTGAGACCTCACAACTGAACGTGTTTGGTGCCTTTGATACCGGTCGTCAAGTAGGTCAATGGGGTTTTGGCGCCCGTCTCGGTCTATCAAAATGGGATACCAGTTTATTTCTCTCTGGTACCAATGGTTCACAGTCGCAAGAAGTTGAACTAGATAATGACAGTGGCGTATCAATTATCGGTGGTGTTTCTGCATTTTACCCTATCAATGATAATTTCGATTTCATAGTAAGCGCTGATTGGTCTGTATCAGAACCTGATATTGAAATTATTGAAGGCCAAGGCACTGAAATTCAATATTCACGTTATGCCATCGGTGTTGCTTACCACTTCTAATTTTTACGTTGTGATCTAAGCAATTTCAGGCTTTTAAAATAAAAATCCCGGTTTCCCGGGATTTTTATTTCATCTATCGAAAAGGAATGTCCACTGACTGGATCTTTGGATGATCACTCTTCTCTTATTGCAGAACCGAGATATCAGCGACAAACAAGAAAGCTTGGCGTAATTGATTTAATAACGCTAAGCGGTTTTGCCGTACTGCGAGATCATCCACATTCACCATGACATCTTCGAAGAACTGGTCAATCACATCGCGTAATGACGCAACAGCCAACAAGGCCGCCGTATAATCACCAGCGGCATAACAGCTTTGCAGCTCAAGCTGCTTCGCACTTAATGCGTTAGCTAAAGTTTGCTCTGCACCTGCTTGCAATAATGCCGTATTGATTTGTGCTGGCAATTCGCCTTCCACTTTGGCAAGGATATTTGCAACACGTTTATTGGCCGCTGCTAACGCACTGGCTGTCTCTAACTTCCTGAATTCCGCGACTGCTTTCACGCGTCTGTCGAAATCAGCTGGATTGGTTGGACGACGCGCCAGTACCGCCTGGATCACATCGATACCATACCCTTCAGCTTCATACCAAGCGCGGAAACGGGCCAGCATAAATTCGATGACATCTTCCGTTACCGTATTTTCAGTAAGCTTGTCAGCAAAAGTGGTTTTCGCAAAGCCAATTAACTCGACTAAGTCCAGAGGTAACTGTTTCTCCACCATAATGCGTAATGCACCAATGGCAGCACGACGCAGCGCAAATGGGTCTTTATCGCCTTTTGGCGCTTGGCCTATGCCAAAAATCCCAACCAGACTATCCAACTTATCGGCGATAGCAACGGCACAGCTCACCAACTGGCTCGGTAAATGATCCCCGGCAAATCGAGGCATGTATTGTTCATTCAACGCAACCGCAACGGCTTCAGCTTCCCCATCAAGACGGGCGTAATGCATCCCCATGATGCCTTGCACTTCTGGGAACTCACCCACCATATTGGTCATTAAGTCGGTTTTTGCCAGTAAACCGGCGCGTTTAGCATGTTCCACATCAGCACCAATTTTCTCAGCAATGTAGCCAGAGAGCGCATTGATCCGTTCTGATTTTTCCAACAAAGTGCCCAGTTTTTGTTGGAACAATACTGTGCCTAAACTTGGCAGACGGTCAGCCAATTTCGTTTTACGGTCAACACCGAAGAAGAACTGGGCATCACTTAAGCGCGGGCGAACTACCTTTTCGTTGCCTTCAATAATTTGAAGCGGATCTTTACTTTCAATATTGGCAACGAAGATAAACTTATTCAAAAGCTGACCTTGCGCATTTTTCAGCGCAAAGTATTTTTGGTTATCTTTCATCGTCGAAATCAGTGGCTCTGGAGGGACTTCGAGGAAACGTTCTTCAAAAGTACCAACCAACACCACAGGCCATTCAACTAATGAAGTGACCTCTTCCAATAAAGCCTCTTCCATTTGCGCAATCCCATTGAGGCTTTGGGCAACTTGTTCAACTTGCGCTTTGATGAACGCTTTACGGCGTTCATAGTCTGCCATCACATAGGATTGCTCTAAGGTTGGCAAATATGCATCCGCATTGGCAATTGCCACTTTTGCTGGCGCATGGAAGCGATGGCCAGAACTTAAACGGTCTGATTGTATGCCGAGAATTTTGGCTGGCACCACATCGTTGCCGTACAGCAGCGTGATTGTGTGTACCGGACGAATAAATTCTGCATCTGATGAACCCCAACGCATTGGGCGAGCAACCGGCAATTTAGCTAAAGCGGTGGCAACCACTTGCTCTAATAACGATACGGTTGCTTGACCACTGATTTTCGCTTTATGAACTAACCAAGCGCCTTTATCCGTTTCTAGACGTTCTGCTTGTTCAACGGTGATGCCATTCGCCGCAGCCCAAGCACTGGCCGCTTTGGTTGGTTGACCGGCTGCATCAAAGGCGCCAGCGAGCGCTGGACCACGTTTTTCAACAATCTTATCAGCTTGTTGCGCAGCCAACTGATCCACTCGAACCGCTAAACGACGCGGCGCAGCGAACCATTGGGTGCGGGAGAAGGTCAATTCAAGCCGATTGAATTCAGCAATAAGGTTTTGCTCTAAACTCGTTGCCAACAATTTCAGGGATTTTGGTGGCAGCTCTTCAGTTCCAATTTCAACAAAAAAATCCTGAGCCACGATTAAATCTCCTGCTTTGGTAAATGACGACATAACGGGAAGCCTAGTTTTTCCCGTGCTGCGTAATACGCCTCGGCACAGGCTTTCGCTAAGGTCCGTACCCGCAGAATATAACGCTGACGCTCAGTGACGGAAATCGCATGGCGGGCATCTAACAAGTTAAATGCATGCGAGGCTTTCATTACTTTCTCGTATGCTGGCAGCGGTAAACCTAATTCAATTAAACGATGACTTTCTGCTTCACATTGATCGAAATAAGCAAATAACGCTGGGACATCGGCGTATTCGAAGTTGTAAGTTGATTGTTCGACTTCATTTTGGTGGAAAACATCACCATAAGTGACGCGTCCCATTGGGCCATCGGTCCATACCAAGTCATAAATACTATTCACGCCTTGGATGTACATCGCTAAACGCTCTAAGCCATAGGTAATTTCACCGGTTACCGGCCGGCACTCTAATCCGCCGACTTGCTGGAAATAAGTGAATTGCGTTACTTCCATGCCGTTTAGCCAAACTTCCCAACCTAAACCCCAGGCACCTAATGTCGGTGATTCCCAGTTATCTTCTACGAAGCGAATATCATGCACTAAGGTATCAATGCCCAACTCATTCAATGAGCCTAAATACAATTCCTGAATATTGGCGGGCGACGGTTTTAAAATCACCTGAAATTGATAGTAATGCTGTAAGCGGTTTGGGTTTTCACCATAGCGGCCATCGGTTGGCCGGCGGCAAGGTTGCACATAAGCGACATTGCTCGGTTCAGGCCCTAATGAGCGTAAAAACGTCATCGGATGGAATGTCCCCGCACCCACTTCCATATCTAGTGGTTGCACAATCACACAGCCTTGCCGAGCCCAATAATCTTGAAGCGCCAGGATAAGCCCCTGGAAGGTTTTAATATCATACTTGTGCATAGACTCGCACCTACTGATCCTGAATTGGCCTATCGATAAAATGACCGAAAAGTATACCTATTTATCAGTCATTTCTGTAGCTTTCACTGGCTTTTTCTGGCGGAAAAAACTGGAATAATCTCGGTTTTGTCGACTCTCCAGTTATTTTCCCTGTTATTTAGACAATTCTGAGTTCTTGGTTCATAGTTGATTGAGCAATCGTTCAATTTTTCAATATGAGCACAATCGATAATGCGCTTGTCATATTCTTTAGCTGCTTTGCTAGTATCGCTCTCACCCCTTCATGTTTTTAGCCAGATGCCCACTGTGCAGAATATTGTAGGCAGCACCTCTGCTCGAGTTATTGTGTATCCTAAGTTATTTCAAGTCGATGACAGCACTTATCCGATTAAAGTGCTGGATGCGGCACTGACTAAAGCAGGCATTAACCATCTGTTAGTGGCTTCTGAAACGCCGATGCTGCAGGACAGAGCCCTTCGTTCTATTGCCACCAATGACGGTATTGATGTGTTCTGGAGTTTAACTACGGTGCAACGTGAGCAGCAGTTGCGACCCGTTCGATTTCCGATAGATAAAGGATTGTACGGATGGCGCGTGTTATTAGTGCATCCAGAGCAACTAAAACAAACGCTGAATCCAGCTGAACTTCGCAACTGGCAATATACGCAAGGCCATGATTGGCCGGATTTCGATATCTTGCAGCGCAACACGTTCACGGTCATAAGCGCCAATAACTTCCATTCGATGGTCGATTTAGTGCAATCGGGTCGTGTCGATGCGTTTCCACGTTCGGTGTTGGAAGTCTGGCAAGAAATTGAACAACATCAAATAAAGCTCAAAGTGCATCCTGAAGTTGTTTTTCATTATCCTACCGCTTTGTACTTTTTCTTTTCCAAAGAGAATGAAAAATTAGCACAGCAAGTTGAACATGGTCTTGAGCTTCTTCTCGCCAGCGGTGAGTTCGACCAAATGTTTTTGGATAATTTTGGGGATGCTCTGCAACGTTCAGGACTCGAACAACGGCATATTATTGAATTGCAGAATCCGTTCCTGCCATTGACCACGCCATTACATCGGCCAGAACTATGGTATAAACCGAATTTCAATCCGCTTTAATCATTTTTGGGGCTTGTTTGAAAAGCAGATGAACTAGGCAATTTACATAAGAAAATTCAATTGCAGAACCTTAAATAGAAAAGCCCAGCGACCTGCGCTGGGCTTTTTTTATGACTTACCACTCACAAAACTCATGTTTATTTACTGAGTTTTCCGTCAATAGTGTTCAGGGCGATTACACGTCAAGGTTCGCTACGCGCAGTGCATTCTCTTCAATAAATGCGCGGCGTGGTTCAACTTCATCACCCATCAAGGTGTTGAACAATTGGTCGGCACCAATCGCATCTTCGATAGTGACTCGCAACATACGACGGGTATTCGGATCCATGGTAGTTTCCCATAATTGTTCTGGGTTCATCTCACCAAGACCTTTATATCGTTGAATATAAAGACCTTTTTTAGATTCCGTAATCAGCCATTCTAATGCTTCGGCAAAAGTCGTGACCGGTTTTACTTTTTCACCGCGGCGAATAAAACCACCGTCTTCGATCAAATCACGAATGGCATCACCTAGTGCTGCGATACGGCCATAATCAATTGAAGTGATAAAGTCGTAATGCAGTACATACTCATTATCAATCCCATGCTGGCGGATAACAATTTTTGGTAACGATAATTGGCGTTCACGATCTTCAGCAACACTAAAGGTATAGCTCGAGCCGTCACCTTCTTTCTCTTGCAAGCGTTTGGCTAATTTCGCAACCCAGGCTTCTGTAGCTGCACTGTCACGACATTGGTCAACAGTAATTGCAGGCACATAGATCAGTTCATTCAACAAATTTTGTGGAATTTTACGACTTAAACGATCGATGGTTGCCATGCCTTTGTGATATTGGTTTACCAGGGTTTCCAGTGCTGGGCCGCTAATACCTGGCGCTTCTGGATTCACATGTAAAGAGGCTTCATCCAATGCTAAAGTTGTCAAAAACTCTGTCATTGCTGCATCATCTTTAATGTACTGTTCGTGTTTGCCTTTCTTCACTTTATACAGAGGTGGCTGTGCGATATAGATATAGCCACGTTCAATCAGCTCTGGCGTCTGACGGTAGAAAAAGGTCAACAACAATGTGCGAATGTGAGAACCGTCTACGTCCGCATCTGTCATCAGGATGATGCTGTGATAGCGAGTTTTGTCAGGATTGTATTCCTCTCGACCGATACCACAACCTAATGCGGTAATTAAGGTGCCGACTTCTTGCGATGAAATCATCTTATCGAAGCGCGCCTTTTCAACGTTCAGGATCTTCCCTTTCAGTGGCAGAATTGCTTGGTTTTTGCGGTTACGGCCCTGTTTCGCAGAACCACCCGCAGAGTCACCCTCTACTAGGTATAATTCGGATAATGCTGGGTCTTTCTCTTGGCAATCCGCTAATTTTCCTGGCAGGCCTGCAATATCCAATGCCCCTTTGCGGCGAGTCATTTCGCGTGCTTTGCGCGCGGCTTCACGTGCGCGAGCGGCATCGACAATTTTCGTTACGATAATTTTGGCATCGTTCGGGCTTTCTAACAGATATTCGTTCAGCTTTTCATGCATGGTGCTTTCAACAGCTGATTTCACTTCGCTAGATACGAGTTTATCTTTGGTTTGTGAACTGAATTTCGGATCTGGCACTTTAACGCTGATTACAGCCGTCAAACCCTCGCGCGCATCATCACCTGTTGCTTGCACCTTCATCTTCTTCGCATAACCTTCGGCATCAATATAAGTATTGAGTACACGGGTTAATGCAGAACGGAAACCTGCTAAGTGAGTACCACCGTCGCGTTGCGGAATATTGTTGGTGAAGCAGTAAATATTTTCTTGGAATGAATCATTCCACTGCATCGCAACTTCAACTGAGATCCCATCTTCACGCGTTGATGAGAAATAGAATGCTTTCGGATGGATAGCAGTTTTCGTGCGATTCAAGTACTGCACAAACGCTTCAATACCGCCTTCATATTTGAAGTGGTCGGTTTTATCAGTCCGCTCGTCTGTCAGAATAATACTGACGCCAGAATTTAAGAATGACAATTCCCGCAGGCGTTTTGCCAAGATATCGTAGTGGAAATTGATGTCTGTAAAAATTGTGTCACTTGGCCAAAAACGAATTTCAGTCCCTGTGGTGTCAGTTTCACCAATCACCTTTAACGGTTCATCAGGCACACCCAAGCGATAAATTTGGTTGTGAACTTGGTTTTTACGGCGAATTGTCAGCTCTAATTTGTCTGATAATGCGTTGACCACTGACACACCAACACCGTGTAGGCCACCAGAAACTTTATAAGAGTTATCGTCGAACTTACCACCGGCATGTAATACCGTCATGATAACTTCAGCGGCAGAAACGCCTTCTTCATGCATATCCGTAGGGATACCACGACCATTATCACGGACTGATACTGAGTTATCACTGTGAATAGTGACGAACACATCGCTACAGTAGCCTGCTAGGGCTTCATCGATCGAGTTATCCACCACCTCAAATACCATGTGGTGCAAACCTGAACCGTCATCAGTATCCCCGATGTACATGCCTGGTCTTTTTCTTACTGCGTCCAATCCTTTGAGTACTTTAATACTTGAGGAGTCGTAATTATGTTCTTCGGCCATCTTCATCCGTCCGTTCTATTTTCCCATGTTCCACGTGGAACAATGCAACCTCAGTTTCACTAGTAAGCAGAGGTAGCACTTGAGAAGTTTCAATTGCAGTAATAAAAACCTGCGAATTGAGTTGATACAAAAAATTGAAAATCTGGCGTTTGGATTGGTCATCCAACTCAGACGCCAGATCATCGATTAATAGCAATGGTTGTTTATGACCAGTGCGGTAAATCACATTACTCTGTGCAATTTTAAGCGCGAACAATAACACTTTCAGTTGGCCACGCGACAACAATTCATCGACGTACTCACCGCCCACCTTGACCCGCAAATCTGCTTTTTGCGGTCCCAACTGGGTATAACCCAGCCTCAAATCTATGGTGAAACTATCTTTCAATTGTTGCCAAAGCTCGGCTTCGGTTTGTTCGCGACATTGCCAGCCAGCAACTAACTCCAACTGCAGTCCAGCTAATGCAGGAACCTCAAGCACAAGTTGAATGAGCTCATTGCTTAAGATGCCAATATATTCTTGCCGCATCTGTTGCAGCTGCATTGCAAGTGCAACAAATTGCTGATCCCAAAACTGATAGTATTCAGTATTGCTTTGTCTACTTTTTAATAAGGCATTACGTTGTTTTAATACCTTATTAAAACGCATCCAGACATCATAAAACTGATGTTCCACGTGGAACAATCCCATATCAAAGAATTGCCGTCGTTCTTTAGGGCCACCAAAAAATAACCGAAAACTTTCAGGCGTAATTAACTGTACAGGCAATAATTTGGCACAATCTGCAACCCGCTGAATGCGCTCACCGTTGAGTCGAGCTTGCCACTCACCCGCACGATCCCGCTGCACGCCTAAAGCAATCTTATGTTGGCTCGCCGAGATTTTGGCAAACACGGTGTACAAAGGCTGCTCATGTCGGATCACTTTATGAGCTTTGCTGGTACGAAAAGAACGACCATGCGCCAATAAATAAATTGCTTCTAATACACTCGTTTTTCCACTGCCGTTACTGCCATAAATCAAATTCCAAGCAGTGGAAAAATTTAGCTGTGCCTGCTCAATATTTCGAAATTGGCTCAGCTGAAGTTGTTGTAATGCCATCGCTTACAGACGCATCGGCATCACAACATAAAGCGCGCCAGGATTACCAACGCCTTCAACTAGCGAACTTGAGTTAGCATCACTTAAATGCATCACCACTAAATCAGTATTCAGGGTGTTTAAAACATCTAAGACATAACCGACATTAAAACCAATTTCTAGCGAATCACCTTGGTATTCAACTTCGATGACTTCTTCCGCTTGTTCATGTTCAGGGTTATTAGCAACAATTTGCACTTCACCCGGCGTTAAAGTGAAACGCACACCTCGATATTTTTCGTTCGATAAAATAGAGGCACGAACACACGCGTCTTTTAGCACACTGCGATGGGCAGTGACTTGTTTCGAGCTATTACGCGGCAGTACGCGACGGTAGTCTGGAAAACGACCATCAATCAACTTACTACTGAAACTAAATAGACTGTCAATCAGACGAATATGATTTTGACCAACAGATAACCGAATCAGCTGATCATCACTAGTTAATAAGCGCATGAGCTCGAGTACGCCTTTACGCGGGATAATCACCTGTTTCTGTTGTCCGGCAGTTTGCGGTAATTCCATTGAGCTCAGCGCCAAGCGATGGCCATCAGTTGCCACGGTGCGCAAAGTGCCGTTATCAACTTCGAACAATAACCCATTTAAATAATAACGAACATCCTGATTGGCCATTGAAAAAGAGGTGTCTTCCATCAGCTTACGCAATTGCGCGCGACTGACCTCAAATTCAACTTCACCTTGCCATGACTCTAAATTCGGATAATCGTTGGCACTGAGAGTCGCTAGGGTAAATTTACTTTTGCCGGTAGCGACCACACAATTTTCACCTTGCATGCTGAGCTGCAATACCGAGGCTTCAGGTAGGCTGCGACAAATGTCTAATAATTTTTTAGCCGGAATGGTGACGCGGCCTGGCGTGATGACTTGTTGCGGTGCAGCCCCAGCAACTAACTCAATTTCTAAGTCTGTCCCAGTTAAAGTCATGCCATCTGCACGCACATCTAATAAGACATTCGATAAGATTGGCAGCGTGTGGCGACGTTCGATAGCACCCGAAACCATTTGCAGAGGCTTTAATAATGAGTCACGGTCAATGATAAAGTGCATAACCTTTCCCTATTAAGACGACAAAGTCCGAATCAAATTTTGAAAATCTTCTTTAATTTCATGAGTCTCTTCTTTCAGCGACTCTATCTTGCGACAAGCATGCAACACAGTCGTATGATCACGACCGCCGAAAGCATCACCAATTTCAGGCAAGCTATGGTTAGTTAATTCTTTTGATAAAGCCATCGCCATTTGCCGTGGCCTTGCGACTGAGCGACTGCGACGTTTTGACAACAAATCAGCCACACGAATTTTGTAATACTCAGCGACTGTCTTCTGAATATTTTCAATAGTCACGAGCTTATCTTGCAGTGCTAATAAATCCCGCAGTGACTCACGGACGAAATCAATAGTGATTGGCCGCCCCGTGAAGTTCGCATTTGCGGTGATGCGATTCAGAGCGCCCTCCAATTCCCGAACATTGGAACGAAGTCGTTTCGCCACAAAAAATGCCACTTCTTCTGGCAACCGGATATTATTTTCCGCGGCCTTACGCATCAAAATTGCGACGCGCGTTTCAAGCTCGGGCGGCTCAATGGCAATAGTCAAACCCCAACCAAAACGGCTTTTCAGACGTTCTTCAACGCCATCGATTTCTTTGGGATAACGGTCCGAAGTTAAGATAATTTGTTGATTACCTTCAAGCAAAGCATTGAAAGTATGGAAAAATTCTTCTTGGGAGCGGTCTTTCTTTGCAAAGAACTGGATGTCATCGATCAGCAGAGCATCGACAGAGCGGTAATAACGCTTAAATTCTTCAATCGCATTATTCTGCAGCGCTTTCACCATGTCTTGCACAAATCGCTCAGAATGCATGTAGATGACTTTAGCGTCAGGTTTCTTCGCAAGGATCCCGTTACCAACGGCATGCAACAAATGCGTTTTACCAAGACCGGTGCCGCCATATAAAAATAGCGGGTTATAGGCTGTGCCGGGGTTATCGGCTACTTGGGTCGCCGCAGCACGTGCCAATTGGTTCGACTTACCCTCGACAAAGTTGTCGAAGGTATAATTCGTACGCACATTACTACGAACAATCGTTTTCGGCGCAGGCTCTGGAACTTCGACATTCACAGCGGCAGCAACTGCCGCAACTGGTTTTGGCGTTGGCGCTGGCGCTGCTTTGACAACCTTACTGCTACTGCCCACTTCAAACCGTAAACGGGGCGCATGATCGCCACAATAATCTTGGATCAGCTCGTTGATCCGATTGAGATACTTGTCACGAACCCAATCCAGCACAAAACGATTCGGCGCATAAAGCGTCAAAGCATCATGAGAGCTATCGGCTTGTAATGGACGGATCCACATACTGAATTGTTGCGCTGGCAGTTCTGACTGCAAAGCTTCGAGGCAATTTTGCCAAACTGACTGATACACCATATCTCCAACAGCCCCGAATTCTATGTATTTTGCAAGGCAGGCGTGCTCAAAAAGAACAGC
>JACCEA011785246.1_pt1 | contig 19597 bp, 16 predicted proteins | sample 7449851 | NCBI WGS metagenome assembly JACCEA01 (sample SAMN15323453, study PRJNA562643) | freshwater metagenome | isolation source: river surface water | place: USA:Blue River Watershed | collected 2017-08-18
GGCCCATCAAATAACGATTGTGCAAATGATTTCAGTTGCGATACTATCAATATCGCTATGACGAACAAGCATTTTTTCATAATCCCGGTCAAGATATAATCCTATTATTCCGCTAATATATGGAATTAACAGGGAACTTTTGTAGCAAAGGTGTATATTTATTTCCGCAAATCAAAATGTATATATGATTAGAGTTAATGTTATTGTTTCGCCTGTGTTTATGCGGAAATTTTTGTTGTCTGCATTAATAACAGCGAGTTGTAATTCGATGTTTGCCAAGGAGGGTATGTGGATGCCTCCTAAGGTGAAAGATCATGAGAGGGAGATGAAGGAAATGGGGCTGCAGATAGCAATTGATAAAATTTATAATGACAATGGAACCGGGCTAAATAATGCCATCGTTCTGTTCGGGAAAGGGTGTACCGGCGAGATCATATCATCGAAAGGTTTGATATTGACCAATCATCACTGCGGCTACGGAAGTGCCCAGGCGTTGAGCAGTCCGGAGAAGGATTATTTTGCGAACGGTTATTGGGCGAAAAACACCGGTGAGGAGCTTCCATGTAAGGGACTGACGGTGACGTTCATCCGCAAGATAGAGGAGGTGACTTCCAAGATCACCTATGGGTTGGATGATACCCTGAGGGATGCGGTGCGCGACAGCATAGTGAATCAGAGGATAACACAGACTGAGAAGGAAATAGCGAAGGAGACAGGGATGGATGCCAATATCAAGGCATTTTTTAAGGGGAATCAGTATTGGGTGGCGATATCGGAGACTTATAGGGATATTCGTTTTGTGGGTTTCCCGCCAAACGGGATAGGCGCCTTCGGTGGTGATGAGGAAAACTGGATGTGGCCGAGGCATACCGGCGACTTTTCGATCTTCAGGGTATATGCAGGGGCAGACAATAAGCCGGCTGACTATTCGCCGGACAACAAGCCCTATAAATCGGAGCAATTCTTCAATATCAATATATCAGGGATAAAGGAGGGCGATTTTACCATGGTATATGGGTTCCCCGGAACGACGAACGAGTATATCTCATCGTTCTCTCTGAAGCATGTGTATAATATTTCGGACCCTATAGCTATCGACGCGAGGACAAAAAGGCTGGACGTGTGGACGAAACACATGAGTGCATCGCGAGATATATTTATAAAGTACACATCTAAAAGGGCGAGTGTTGCCAATGGTTGGAAAAAATGGCAGGGTGAGGTGAAAGGTCTGAAATTGAATAACGTTACCGGTAAGAAAGAGGCGTACGAAGCGAGCTTTGCCAAGTGGGCGGCGAACGATAACACCATGCCGTTTGCTGATAGTTTGCTGCCTAAAATGAAGGTAGCTGCCGGAGCTGCAGATAAGCTGGTAACTGACGAGCAGTACATAAAGGAAGCAGTACTGGGCGTAGAGCTGATACAGCAAGCGGCGGTAGGTGAAAAGTGGATGGGGGTATTCAGGGCATCGATGGATGGAAAGGCGTTTTCTGATTCGCTGGTAAAACTTGCCGAAGCACAGGATGGATTCTACAAGAACTATGATGCGGGAACGGATAGAGATGTGTTTAAAGCACTGATGAAGCTGTACCTGACAAAAAATGCCGCAAGCGCACCTGCATACTATACCACTCAGTACAAGGCGCACAAGCAGAACATGGACGAGTGGGCTGCAGATGTTTACAAAAACTCGATGTTTGTGTCGAAGGATGCGCTGAAAAAGTGGGCGGCTGCCGCTAAGCCAGGAGATAGTGTGCAGCTACTGAATGACCCCGCGTACATGCTATATGATGCAGTGGCCAAGATGCGGAAGGAAAAGATAACGCCTGCACTGAGCAAGTACTCGACCAATATGCGCTACCTGGAAAGGTTGTACATGAAAGCACAAATGGAACACAGAAAGGACAAGGCGCTTTACCCGGACGCCAACCTGACATTGCGCCTGACGTATGGAAAGGTTCAGGGGCTGGACCCGGATGGACCGGCGAAATACTCGTTCCAAACAAAGCTTGCGGATGCGGTGGCATTGCACAATCCGAAGTCGGATATTTTTAAGGTGCCTGCGAAGTTGCTGGAGTTGCACCAAAAGAAAGACTATGGACGGTGGGGCGTGAACGGGGTGATGCCGCTGGCGTTTGTAGCGTCGAACCACACATCCGGCGGGAACTCGGGCAGCCCTGTGCTGAATGCGAAGGGTGAGCTGATAGGTACGAACTTTGATCGTGCGTATGAAGGGACTATGAGTGATTACTATTTTGATCCGAACCGATGCAGGAATATATCGGTGGATATAAGGTATACACTATTCATCATTGAGAAATTTGGTGGAGCGGGCTGGCTGATAGACGAGATGAATATCATTAAGAATTAGCCGCGGAAAGTTACTTCTCGCCAGGTTCGGGATTACCCGGAGACAGATCGCTATCGTCTCCGGGTTTTTCTTTTTTCTCCATCATGGAGATGACAATTGACATTGAAAACGCGAATAACAACAATACACCAGCCATACCATTCCGATTTCAGTTACGTACCAATATCCGGTCCTTAGTAAGTATATAGAAATTATCGTGCCAGATTTTGACCGAAGGAGCAGTTATGAAATGAGAAAATGTTAATACGGCACTAAAAATGTGCGCATTATGTGGATAGGTTATACGTATATTCCGTCATTCTATTCATGCAACATCGTTTATTGGTTTACCTTTGTCCCTCACAACAGTAAAAACAAACAAAACATCTGAAGCAATGGCAGCAGTATACACTGATTCAAATTTTGAGGCCGAAGTATTGAAGGCCGATAAACTTTCCGTAATTGATTTCTGGGCTCCATGGTGCGGACCATGCCTGGCACTGGGACCAACGATTGATGCACTTTCAACTGAATATGCGGGCAAGGTGAACGTAGGTAAAGTGAACGTGGACGAGAACCCTAACCTGAGCATCAACTATGGTGTTACCAGCATTCCATGTGTACTGTTCATTAAAGACGGTCAGGTTGTGGACAAGCAACTGGGAATGGCACCAAAGAATGTATTTGACAAGAAGATCCAGAAGATCCTCGGTTAATTCTGACGGAGTGATGATATTGATCCCGCGCGGCAATGCTGTGCGGGATCTTTTGTTTAGTGGATACAGCCCATGTACATGCGGGCGGGTTTCATAAACGCGGCTGGTACCACTTTGCGGACTATTGCGAGCAAAGAGTCGGCACCCGGTTGCTCGTAAAACAGGCCTGCGATCAATGCAATGTTTCCCTCCGATGCAGATGTGTCGTAGAGGGAATAGTATTCGAGGCTCATTGTAGCAGACTCGGTGCGACGAGGGAAGTATTCACCACTGTACATTTCGTCTTCGTCGTTTTCGTTGAGGACGATGCGGTCTTTGTCGAGGTCGTAATAGCGGTTCATGGTATCTATAACGAGGCCGAGGGTGGCTGCAAGGGGATACATTTTTTCCTGCAGTATGTAGTAGTTCTGATTGGTATCGAGCACCACTACGTAGACCGTGTCATATTCGCTATCGCTGTAGTCGGCGGAGTTTGCGGAACTGTCAGTGATGACGCTGTCGGTGGTTGGTGCCTGTGTGTGGGCGGTGTCGTTAATGCCACATGACGTAAACAGTAATAATGATGTGAGAAGACCAATCAGAGCGAATCTCATAGCTGTTGTTCAGGGGTTTCTCCGGTGTCTGTTTCGGTAATCAGCCCCCATTTTTCTGCCAGTTTGTTCCAGCGTGCTTCGGGGAGCGTGGGCTTCCCGTTGTAGAAACCGGCTTGATGACGTTGGCGGAAGGCTTCATATAACGAAATGGCGCACGCTACTGATATATTGAGCGACTGTACCATGCCGACCTGAGGGATGATGAAGTTCCCGTCGCAAAGGTCCAGGCACTCTTGTGTGACACCTTCCTTTTCGTTGCCGAAGACGAGTGCGACACGTTGTGTGAGGTCGAGCTCGTAGAGGGAGTGAGACTGTACGCCCAAGTGGGTAGCATAGACCTTGTCGCACAGTTCGCGCACGGCCTTCATGCACTCGGCGGTGTCGGAGAACTGGCGAACGGTGAGCCAGCCTAACGCACTTGCGGAGCTTGTTTTTCCGAATTTTTTGTGGCGGGGTATTGAGTTGTTGAGTACGAAAATGTCTTGAACGCCTACTGCGTCGCAGGTGCGCATGGCGGCTGAGATATTGTGTGGGTCGTGTACGTTTTCCAAAACTATCACCAGTCCGCCCTGTCGGTGATTGAGTACCTTTTTGATCTTTGCTTCGCGTTCGGGAGTCATGGGTGCAAAAGTAACTCTTCGATTTTTAAGGGGCAACTATGCGCGACCGGTGGTTTGGCTGGGCGGGTGACCGAAATGATCGGTGTAACATTTTGTGAAATAAGACTGGGAAGTGAAGCCTGTGGCGTATGCGACCTCGGTAATGTTACCCTCTTTCCGCTGCAGCATCTCCCGGGCTTTTTCCAGCCTGATGGTTTTTATCAATTCAGATGGCGAATAACCGGTCAGGGTTTTGATCTTACGTTGGAAGTGGCTTCTGTTGATATTCATGAGGCCGGCGAGCATTTCTACAGAGAGTTGTGCATCATCGAGGTGTTCATTGATGATCTCGCAGCACTTGCGAGTAAAAGGATCTTCGGCAGAGAAGCGTTTTTCAATCGGTTGGGTTGTGTCGATAGCGTGTACTTTGAATTCGTTCTTACGTCGATCGAGGATATCGAGCTGGTTGTGCACGATTGCTTTTAGTTCGGCTGGGCTGAAGGGTTTTGAAAGGTATGCTTGGGCGCCATCTGCCAGTGTTTGGGTCTTAGTGTCCATTGAGGCACGAGCACTGAGGATTATGACGGGGATGTGCGCCGTAAGTTCGTTCTGTCGGATCTCCTGCAGTAATTCGGTGCCGCTTTTGTGCGGCATCATCAGGTCGGTGATGACGAGGTCGGGTAGTGCGGTTGTAAGCAATTGTGATGCTTCAAGCCCATCTGTCGCTGCTATGACATTGTACCCTTCGGCCGTGAGTAGTCCTTTGTTGAACGAAAGGATATCGGGATCGTCTTCAACCAGAAGGATGACGCCTGTTGAGTTGGTGTCAGGCTCAGGCGTTGAATAAGAGGCAATAGGAAGCGGGCACTGCACAGAGAATACCGCTCCTGTGCCTTCATCGCCGGACACAGAGATGGTACCATTCATGAGTGTAACCAGTTCGCGTGTGAGGGCGAGCCCAATGCCTATTCCTTTTATGCCTGCTTTTTTGTGTTCATCAGACCGGTAAAACCGGTCGAATATCTTGTCCCTGTCTGCTATCGGTATGCCGGGACCGGAGTCCCAGACGACAATTGAAAGTACAGCGCTATCGCCGGATGTTCGGGATGTTGTTATTTCGACCCCTGCCGAGCCGCCCAAAGGTGTGTATTTGAGTGCGTTGCCTACCAGATTGTTGATGATCTTTTCAACCGCGTCGCGGTCGAAGCTCAGGAGACCGGCCGTGCAGTCGGCTGTACAGGTAAGTCTGATATTGCGTTCGATGGCCTGTTGCCTGTATTGGTCAAATAGTTGGTTGGCGAGGTCTTCAGTGTTGCCAGTGCTTGGGTGTAGGGTATATTTCGCAGCATCTATCTTGGAGATGTCAAGCATCTGGTCTATAAGGTCATTAAGTCGCTGTGTGTTTCGGGTTGCGACCTCAATCTGCTGTTGCATTTCATGGTCACCCGTATTTTGTTGCAGCACCTCCAGCGGCCCGCGAATCATGGACAAAGGCGTGCGAATCTCGTGTGCCACGTTTGCAAAGAATCGTTCCTTTGCTTCTTCGACCTGTTTTGCGACCCTGTTTTTGAAAGTGATATATCCGAATGCAATAGTGCCCGCAGATAGCAGCACGACGAAAATGATGATTACGATCAGGGTAGTGTTCCGGTGTTTTTGAATGGCCAGGTTGGCAGCATTGATCTGCAATTGTTGTGCTTGTATCGTCTGCCGGTTCTGTTCCGCATGAAATTGTTTGTCGAGTTTTAACACATAACTCTTCACATCTTCCTGGTTGAAGGAGTCGCTGAGGGTTGCATACCGATACAGGTAGTCGTATGCTTTGTTGTATTGGTTGAGTGCAGCATAGGACTCGGCCATAGTGCCATATACATGTGCGATGTCGCGTTTGTTGCCAAATTTCTCGGCAGCGGCAACAGATTGATGGTAATATTTCAGAGCCTCGGTGTAGTTCTTCTTCTGGAAGTAGTAGAATCCAAGGTTAAACGTGATCTTAAACAGCTGAGCCTGATTGTTGAGCGCTTTCCATAAGTCGTATGCCAACATGTAGCACTCTTTTGCTTTGTCAGGCTGATTGACAGCGGTCCAATAAGCACCGAGGTTAAAGAGGTAATAACCTTTGAGGGAGCTATCGGGCCATCGGGTAAGGATGTCTTTGACCTGATCGAGCGCTATGAGTGCACTGTCGAACTCGCCCAGTTGCTGGTGCATGACCGACATATTGATATATTGGTTACCGACGCTATCGCGGCCAAGCAGCTCTGAAAGGATGGCTATTTCCTTTCGGTAGTAGGTCTTTGACTCCTGGTGATGACCCTGTATAAAGTAGGAAAAGCCGATCTCTCCGTATATCCATGCACGTTCTTTATCGTCATCGGGTATTTTACATTTTGCCAGTGAACCGAAGTAAAGATCGATAGCGTCTTTTTCTTTTTTAAGTCCGAATAGCGCCTTGCCCTTTAGTCGCATAGCGTTGATGGTGGCTTTTCGGTCCCGGAGTGTTGTTGCTTTATTAAGTGCGAGGTCCGCCAGAATGAGGGCTGAGTCGTAGTTGCGGGCATTGGTTGATGCCCTAGCCTTAGCAAGCAAAGCTTGCAAATCGTCATCAGTTGCCCGGCTACCGATGGTTGCCGCAAGCAGAAGAAATGCTAAAAGAAATAGCCTTGTCATAAGTGGGGTTTATGCCCTGTTTTGGCAATCGCACTGCCAAATTATGCTAAAATCCAGTTAACTGACTCTTGCGATCCGTTTTTGACACGGTTATGGTATTCGCTTATGCAATTACAAATCGTACTTTTACGGCCCCGATGGCTCATCAGTACAAGATATCAGCAGTTATTTGTTCCTATAACCGTGCCCGCTTTATAATAGACGCGGTGGAAAGCCTTTTCAATCAGGAAATGGATAAGGACCTGTATGAAGTGATAGTGGTGGATAACAACAGTACCGATAATACTGTTGCTTTGCTGGAACAGTATAAGCATGCCCATCCGGATTACCACTTCAGTTATTACATAGAGCGGCAGCAGGGAGTGGCTCATACACGGACGCGATGTGCCAAGGAAGCCCGCGGTGCGATAGTTGCATATCTGGACGATGATTCGACAGCGCAGGCCGGTTGGCTTTCTTCTATTGTGAGTTTTTTTGATGAACATCCTGCCTGCTACTCACTGGGAGGGAAAATTGTGCCGAAGTTCCTGACAGGGATACCCGACTGGTACTCGAAGTATTTCTTTGGTCTTGTGGGCAATTTCGATCAGGGGCCGAAAGTGAAGCGTCTGACCGGCGCAAGGTATCCGTGCGGTGCCAATATGGCCTTCAGGAGTGAGGTGTTTAGGGAGATCGGTTATTTCAATACTGATCTGGGTAGGAAAGGGACGGGGCTGATGGCCAATGAAGAGAAGGATATTTATTTGCGCATTCTGGCCGCGGGCCATGAGGTCTATTATCTGCCGCATGTATGGGTACTGCACAGCGTAGAGTCTAATAAGTTTGATAAAGCTTACGTGCGCAGGCACAGCATGGGGATAGGTGGCGGAGAGCGCCTCCGTCTGAAGGGTCAGGCCATGGCATTGGTGATGAAATTCGTGGAGTATTTTCTGAAATGGGGATATGCCGTGGTGTATGGTTTCGGTTTCCTGCTGAAAGGGCAATGGAGCAAATTTGTAATGCTGGAGCGTTTCAGGTGGTGGGTGATCATGGGGTTTATAGACCCGACGGGTGCTGAATAGATGTGAGACGCCGATTAACTTATCTTTCCCTTATCTTTACCAAGACCTAAAATAAATTAGAATTGATCCTGCAACAACCGCTGAACGAAAACCTTGAGCTCATTGCCCGTCAGGTGGTGGAAGGGTTCATTCTGGGATTGCACAAGAGTCCGTTTCACGGGTTTTCGGTAGAGTTTGCTGAGCATAGATTATATAACCAGGGCGATCCGTTGCGCCATATAGATTGGCGTGTGTACGGGAGGACCGACAAGTTGTTTGTTAAGCGGTTTGAAGAAGAGACGAATCTGAGGTGCTGCATGGTGCTGGATACATCTTCTTCAATGCAGTTTCCGAGAGATACCGGAAGGATCAATAAGTTGCAGTTCTCTTGTGTTGCTGCGGCCAGTCTCCTGCAACTGATGAAGCGGCAACTTGATGCGTCGGCTCTTGCCATGTTCGACGAGTCGGTGTACTTTATGTCGGACTGCAGGTCGTCGCATAGTCATTACCGGATGCTGATGAACGAGTTGCAGCGTACATTGGACATACAAACAGATAATAAAGTGACGAATGCAGCGGCGGCGCTGCACCTCGTGGCCGAGCAGATGCACAAGCGTTCGCTGGTGGTGGTTTTCAGTGACATGATGGATGATGCGGAGCATATGGAAGACCTCTTTTCTGCGTTACAGCACCTGCGGTACAACAAACATGAGGTTATTTTGTTTCATGTAGTTGACGGGGCGGCTGAACTGGCTTTCGAATTTGAGAATAGGCCATATGAGTTTGTGGATATGGAAAGTGGAGAGCGGGTAAAGCTGCAGCCTCATCAGATAAGGGAGCAGTATATAGAAAAAATGAATGAGTTCAGGCGCGAGGTTGAGCGGAGATGTCATCAATACCATATAGATAGGGTAGCCGTCGATCTTGCACGGCCTGTTGATGAAGTGTTGCACGCTTTTTTGATAAAGCGAAATAAATTGATGTAAATCCGTATTTTTTTTCTACATTTGCAGCCCGTTTTACCTGTGTACCAATCGGTGCATTAAAAATGATGATCTGAAAGGGTTGTTGTAGGACGGATAGGGTATGAAGCATAACCGGGAATTTGAGATAGCCTGGATGGGGTTAAAACCCGGACCGCAGACTTTTGTATACGATATTGACGATCGTTTCATGCAGGAGCGGGAGGCAGATAGCGAACTCAGTAACTGGAATGCACGCATCACCCTGAAATTTGACAAGCATGAGAATTTTTTCATGCTGCACTTTGATATAGATGGGACAGTTTCGGTTCCCTGCGACCGTTGCGGAGATAATTTTGATCTCCGGTTGTGGGATGAATTCGATCTGGTGATCAAATTGCTTAGTGTTGACGATGCCGAGATGCCTGAGGATGAAGATGATGTGGTTTTCATTCCGAGAAGCGAAACGGTAATAGACATGAGCAACTGGTTGTATGAGTTTCTGATGTTGAGTGTGCCGTTACAGCACATACATCCCGACAAAGCCGATGGTAGAGCCGGGTGTAACGAAGAAGCGCTGAGATTGCTGAGCAGCCTCGGAGATCATGAGGAAGAGCCGGCAAACCCATTGTGGAAAGGACTTGAAGCGTTCAAGAATATTGAGACGCCGAAATCTAACAAGAAAGGAAAGAAGTAGTATATTTAACAATTATAAATAAAGTAAAATGCCTAATCCTAAAAGACGACACTCCCAGCAGCGAGGCGCAAAACGCAGGACTCACTACAAGGCGACTGCAGAAACCTGGAGCATAGATAAGACTACAGGTGAAAGTCACCTTCGTCATCGTGCGCATTGGGTTGAAGGTAAACTCTACTACCGCGGTAATGTGGTGATAGACAAAACACCTGCAACACCGGAAGTTGAGAGTGAACCAAATCAATAACCATTCTTTCTGAAGATGAAGATAGGGCTCGACATCATGGGGGGAGATTATGCTCCCGCCGAGGCTGTCAAAGGCGTTCAGCAATATTTTGAGCTGAGGCCTGATTCCCCGGTGCATCTTATGCTCATTGGCAATGCCGATGCTGCCGCGCCATATCTTCCTCTGATAGAGAAGCATCAACACAGATACACCTTTGTTCCTGCTGCCGACGTAATTGGTATGCATGAGCACCCTACACGGGCATTGAAGGAAAAACCGGGTTCCAGTATTTCAATGGGTTTCGGCATGCTCCAAAAGGGCATGCTGGACGCATTTATAAGTGCCGGTAACACCGGTGCCATGCTGGTAGGGGCTATGTATTCTGTGAAGGCGATAGAGGGGGTTTTACGTCCCACTATCGCAACACCCATTCCACGGATCACAGGCGGTTTCAACTGCATACTTGATGCCGGTATCAATGCTGATTGCAAGCCCGAGCATCTGGTGCAGTTTGCTCAGTTGGGTTCTTTGTACTCCAAATACATCCTCGGGGTGGACAACCCACGTGTTGGTCTACTTAACGTTGGAGAGGAAGAGGGTAAAGGCAACATCCTGGCACAAGCTACCTATCCGCTGCTGAAGGACAATCCGGCTATCAACTTTGTTGGTAACGTGGAAGGCAGGGATGTATTTTACGACAAAGCTGATGTGATAGTGTGCGAAGGATTTGTAGGCAACGTGGTGATCAAAGTCGCTGAATCGTTCTACGATATCTTTAAGACAGAAAAGAAGATAAGCGATCCTCTTCTGGACACCTTCAACTTTGAATTGTACGGGGGGACGCCCATATTGGGTATCAATAGCCCTGTGATGATAGGTCATGGTATCTCTCACGCTCTTGCTTTCTGCAACATTATTGATGTGGCTGCGAAGTTTGTTAGTACCGATATGACGGGGACCATCAAAAACAGCTTTAAGCCGGTAGCCTGATCTTACTGATCGGTGTTTTGTTTTGCAAACCCGGCTACACTATCTTGCGGTACGATACTTCATATTTCCATTTCCGATGATCGCATTAAAACGAATTGACACCCCTTTGGGTCGTATGCGTGTAGGTGCTACCGAAAAGGGTATATGCCTTTTCGATTTCCAGTTCAGGCGAGCGGTAGAAGGAATCATGGAGCGGGTGGAACGTCTTCTGGACGACAAATTTGCTGAAGCAGACAGTCAGTATTTTTCAATTCTTGAGACGCAGATAGCCGAGTATTTCAACGGAACGAGGAAGGAATTTGACCTGCCATTGCACCTTACAGGTACCCCTTTTCAGAAAAGTGTGTGGGAGGCTCTGAAGGACATTCCCTTTGGGGAAACGCGATCTTACAAGCAACAATCAGTTGTGATGGGGCAAGAGAAGGCAATTAGGGCAATTGCCAGCGCCAATGGTGATAACCCGATAGCGATCATCATTCCCTGCCACAGGATAATAGGGGAGGATGGCAGCCTGACGGGATATAGCGGCGGGCTACAGCGCAAACAACAACTTCTGGACTTGGAGCGCAGGTTTTCGGGCAAATTCACGCAGGCCCAACTTTTTTGACGGTAACATTGTAGTAGCTATATTTTTATCAAGATCGCTGGTAAAACAGCCTGCCTCGTCGAACGTATTCCCCTCTTTTTTCAGACAGGCAAATGAAGTGAAAGGCGTGTTGGTACACGCTTTGAAGATGTTAACGAGTATGGTATCGGCAAGTTAACATCATGTAAATGCGTCAAGAAATACAATAATATGGCGGATATTTGCACTGAAAAATAAATTGATGATTTCCGGATTCGGGGATTTCAAAATATATAAATTTTATGTCGAATATTTTAGTAATTGAAGATGATGACATCATGCTTAAAGCCATCAGGAACATCCTGAGGAAGGACGGGCATGAGGTATTGACTGCGAAGGATGGGAAAGAGGCTTTTGAGAGATTGGACAATGACGAGTATGATGTTGTTATTACCGACCTGATGATGCCGTATGCGAACGGCTTGGAAGTAGTGAGCAGGCTTAGGTCGAACCCTACGAAACGACATGTTGGAGTAATTGTATGTTCATCAGTTGGGAATGAAGAGACGATCACAGAGGCATTTCGACTGGGAGCAGATGATTATCTTAAAAAACCGATCATGGCTGGTGAATTGATGATCCGTATCCGCAAGTTGCTTGCCAACAGGAGCAGCGGGGCTAAGTTGGTAACCAAGAAAAAATAGCACCCCAACAACACACTAGTATGTGGAGAGACCTGGTCGACCTATTATTTCAAGCATATGAGCAGTTTAGTCTGCTCCCGCTATTTATCGAGATAGCTCTGGCATTCATCGTGATCGCCATTCTGGCAACGATAATAGCGTATGGAGCTATCATGTACAAACGATACAAAAGTTACGTACATGAAAAGCGCGTGGCTTTTATAGGTCCGATCATAGAGGAAATGATCACAGAGCAGGTGCTGTTGAATGAGAACCTGGGACGGGACATCCCAACCGAGGAAATTGAATTCGATCAGGCGGCACTTAACGACAAAGTTTACAAGAAGCCATTTGTAAGGCAGATACTGATAGAGACCCTCGTACAATACAGGAAAAATTTCAGGGGAGAGGTGGGCGATCTTTTGAGGAAGCTCTACATTGACATGGACCTTCAGAAAGATTCATTCAACAAGCTGAAGTCACTGAGGTGGGAAAAAAAGATAAAGGCGGTGGTGGAATTGACTCAAATGGATATCACTATTTCGGACGTTACCATCCTTCCGCTGACGAACAGTACAAATCCGTCTTTGCGTGCGGCGGCCCGTAACGCCTATGTGCAGTTGAGTAAGAATGAACCGTTCAAATTCTTCGATATTGCCACAGAGCCATTGCTGCCTTGGGATCAGCTTGAATTGTTCAAGATCATTACAACGACCAAGGACATCGCGATACCAAACTTCTCTCGTTGGGTAAGCTATTCGACTAATAAGAGCATTGTATCGTTCTGTCTGAAACTGATAGCACACTACGATCAGCAGAGCGCGATACCTGCGGTGATGGAGTTACTGAACAACAAGGATCACTACTTCAGGGCCGATGCCATTGCGTGTCTCGGAAAGCTCTCGGCCGATGCTGCAGAGGAAAAAATGGTGAGGATATACAATCACCAACCACTGAACTGCCAGATAGAGATACTGAAAGCGATGGGAAGTATCGCATCGGGTCGTCACCTAGAATTTTTGAAATCGGAGTTTTTGTACTCCTCCAACTTTGATATCAGGATGAATGCGGCACGTGCCATCATCCGACACAACACACAAAATTCAAGATTGCTGGTAGAGGAATTGATGGAGATGACCTATGAGGAAAACCAGTTGATCATCAAGCACTGTTTAAACCCACTGATAAAGTACTAATGGGAGAGAATTTTGTTGAGTATGCATCGGCCTTTTTTGAGACCACCGTATTTGTTTACGGTTCCGGTCTCCTTTTGCTGTATGCAATGCTTGCGATGCTGTCTTTCATCAATATCCGTTTATTCCTCAGGAAGGAGAGCTACACTGATTATTCCGTTATTGTGGCTTCACCTCTCGCGCCCGGTATATCGGTGATCGCTCCGGCGTTCAACGAGGGTCTTACTATCATCAGTAATGTGCGATCCTTGCTCACCTTCGATTATCCGAACTATGAGGTGATCATTATTAACGATGGTAGTACCGATGATACGCTGGAGAAGCTAATGAAGGAATTCTCTATGGTGAAGGTGGATTTTGCGTATGACGTAAAGATCTCGTCTAAGCCTGTGAGAGGTGTATACAAATCGACCGACGAAGCCTATGCGAAACTAGTGGTGGTGGATAAGGAGAACGGTAAGTCGAAAGCGGATGCCACAAATGCGGGTATCAACATCGCTGCATATCCTTACTTCCTTTGCACGGATGTGGATTGCATATTACACAACCAGACCTTGCAGATGCTCATCAGGCCGATGATGGAAGAGGAGCATAAGCGAGTAATAGCTACCGGAGCAACGCTGCGCATGGCCAATTCTTGTGAGGTAGATGAGGGCGTGTTGATCAAGATACGGGCACCTCGACCATTGCTTGCCCGTTTCCAGGAGTTGGAGTACATCAGGTCGTTTGTGCTGGGGAAGATGGGATGGAGTTATATCAATGCCGTTCCGAACGTGTCGGGAGGTTTGGGGATGTTTGATAAAGAAATAGCGGTAAAGGCGGGAGGATATGATTCGGTGTCGTTTGGTGAGGACATGGAGTTGAGGTTGCGGATGTCGCGGTATGTATATGACAACAAGATAGACGCGGCGGTGAGGTATATACCGACTACGCTCTGCTGGACGGAGGGTCCGTCGTCGATGAAAGTGTTTATGAGGCAGCGCACGCGTTGGGGCAGGGGATTGCTTCAGCTGTTACTTACGCACCGTGCAATGTTCCTGAATCCTGCTTATGGAAGAGTTGGTATGATAGTGGTGCCTTATAACGTATTCTTTGAATTGTTGGCGCCTGTCATAGAGTTCCTGGGTATCATCTACTACATACTACTTATTTATTTTGGACTGGTGAACTGGCCATACGCGATCATACTGCTGATATTTGTGTACACGTATTCGGTGATGATATCGACACTGGCGGTATTGTGGGATCAACTTACATTCCAGTATTACCGGAACTGGAAGGATGTGGCAATGATAGCGCTGATGGCATTTGTGGAGATGCTTATTTATCACCCGCTGATTGTGGTGTTTGCATTGAGGGGGTACTACTTCCATTTGTCGAACAGGAAGCACAGCTGGGGTAATATGCAACGTAAAGGATTTCAGAAAAAAGAAGATAAACCAAAAGTTACACCTGCCGCCGGATAAAGGTGTAAGGCGATTGACTAAAGAAGGATATGGGCGTTCTCTACCATTTTTTTACGGGCGGTACATTTTGGGATACGATCGGTGGATTCTACCAATCGACGGTCTTCATATATGGTACTTCACTGCTAATGGCATACGCCCTGCTGGCTATTATGTCGCTGACGTCCATTCAGCGGTATATGAAGAAGAACTCAACGACCGATATCAATATCATTGTTGAGTCGCCGCTGGCGCCCGGCATCTCAGTAGTGGCACCTGCATATAACGAGGGTGTGACGATCATCTCTAACGTACGATCTCTGCTGACGTTCAACTATCCGAAGTTTGAGGTCATAATTGTGAATGATGGCAGTACGGATGATACGCTGGAAAAGTTGATTGATGAATTTGAGTTGGTGCATGTGGAGTATGCGTTCAGGGAGCGACTTAACTGTGAACCGATCAAAAGAATCTTCAAGTCGACGAACCGTGCATATGAGAAGCTGGTTGTTGTAGACAAGGTGAACGGAAAGAGTAAGGCCGACGCGTCTAACGCAGGTATCAATATCTCGAGTTACGAGTACTTTCTGTGTACGGATGTGGATTGTATCCTGGATAAGGATACGCTCATCAGGCTGATCAAGCCGTTCATGGATGAGGAGACCACCAAGGTTAAAGAGGTGGGTAAACCTTGTGAAGAGTGCGGCTACGTTCATATTGAGGAAGACTTCAGGAGGGTGATCGCATCGGGTGCTACGCTGCGTATGGTAAACTCATGCGACGTGGATGAGGGGTTGATGATCCGTGTTCGTCCGCCGCGTCGTTTGTTGCCAAGGTTCCAGGAGATGGAATACATCCGCGCGTACATGCTCGGTAAGATGGGATGGGACCTGATAAACGCGGTGCCGAACGTATCGGGTGGTTTAGGGATGTTTGACAAAGAGATTGCTGTAAAGGCTGGTGGATATGACTCAAAGTCGTTTGGTGAGGATATGGATATGATCACACGTATGTGTGCATTCATGAAAGATAATAAGAGGAAGTACTCAGTAAAATATGTACCGCTAACGCTGTGCTGGACGGAAGGACCTACAACGCTTAAAGTATTCGGGCGTCAGCGTTCGCGCTGGGGAAGGGGGCTTGCTCAGATCATGAGTATCCACCGGAAGATCATTTTGAACCCACGTTATGGCAGGCTGGGGCTCATTGTGTTTCCGTATGCGTTCCTTTATGAGCTGTTGGCGCCTGTGGTGGAGTTTACGGGTGTTTTGTTCTATATCTATCTGATAGTGACGGGGCAGATCAACTGGCCATTCGCTATTATCCTTATTGTGTTTGTGTACACCTATTCAGTAATGATCACTACACTGGCGTTATTGTGGGATCAGTTAACATTCAAGTATTATAAAACATGGGGCGAGACGATAGGGTTGTGTCTGATGGCTTTTCTGGAGCCCTTTATCTATCACCCGCTGATCATGTTCTTTGCGATCAAGGGATATTTCAACTTTGTGACGGGAAGGAAACACGTGTGGGGTAATATGCAGCGCCAGGGATTTGGTATGCAGCCATCGAAAAAGAAGGCAGCTGCTGCAACGAGTTAGTATTTTATGGTTGCCAAAGGGTGACTTGTTTGAATTGAAAAAGGGAAACTAATGAGGTCTTTTGTACGAATATTGATAACGACGCTGACTCTTTTGGTGGCTGTGCATGCAGATGCGCAGTGGCTGAAGATGATCGAGTCTTCTGATAACCTATATAACGAGGCGAAACGTGAGATAGAATTGAAGCACTATCAGAAGGCCATCAATATGTGCAACAAGGCGATAGATATATCGCCGAAGAACATGGACATCCACTTGTTGCTTGGGCATGCATTTGCACTGGCAGGTAAGGTGGATAGTGCGCGTACGGAACTGAATTATGTATTGCAGAAGAACCCGAGGTACAGGGATGCGTATATATACCTTGTGAACATGGAATCACAGGCGTGTAACTATCTGCAGGCGCTTGAGTATGCCGACATGGGGCTTAAGTACTTTCCGAATGACAGGGATCTGTTACTTAAGAAGCTCGATATATACATCAAGATGGGTGACTGGATAGAGAGCAATAAACTTGCAGACTATCTGTTCGACCGATTCTCGACCGACCCCTACATACGAAGTGTTTACCTGGAATATAAACTGGCTGTGGCGAGACAGTATTCGCACCGAGGGTATATAGAGATATCGAAACGGGCCTATGAGGCAGTGCTGGAGCAGGACCCGTTGAATAAAGAAGCACTGACTGCCATCTATTCACTCGACATTCGTTCGGGTGACTACGAGAGTTCTTTGGCATACACGAACAGGGCGCTGCAGTCTACACCGAACTCGTACGAGTTCCTGATGAAGAAAGTGAGCATACTAGACGCGATGTCGAGGTATGTGGAGGCGATAGAGGTTTGCAATAAGCTGATGAAGTTGTACCCAACGAACAGCGAGGTGTTGAAGTTGAATTCTTACATCAGGATGACGGCCGGTCGTTTCTATATGAATACCGATCCATACCTGTTGTTCAGCGGAGTGCTGGAGCGCGACCCGGGCAATACCGAGGCGCTGTACTACACAATCAATCTTGCATTCAGCAGGGGGATGTTGCCCGAGGCATTGCAGTGGATCAATTACGGACTGAAACGGTCTCCCAATGATTACGAGCTTCTGAAGAAGAAGTTGGGTATACTTGAAAGCATGAAGCGGTATGGGGCCGCATCGGGTATTGCGGAGTTGATGTACAAGGATAATCCGACTGATTTCAATAAAGCGAACTTCCTTGAGTTGCGTACGCTTGCCGCTAAACAGTTTATGAATGACATGGAGTATGACAGTGCGATAGTAGCACTGAAGTCCGTGTTGTTTTATGACCATACCAACATGTCGGCAGTAGGGTACCTGATCAACGTGTATTCTACACAAAAGCGCTATGACGATGCATTGCGCACATTGGACGAAGCATTGTCATATTACCCTAATGATGAGTTCCTTTTGTTTAAAAAGGCGGCAGTGTTGGAAGGATATCAACGATATGCCGATGCAGCGCAGATATCGAAACAATTGCTGGAGGCGCATCCCGAGAACAGGCAATACCTTACCAGTCTCATTGAGCAGTCGTTGGCAGCGGGACGTCAGTCGATGCAGTATGACGATTATTATAACACATTGAGGGTGTTGCGTGAAGTGCTGGACAAGCAGCCGGATAATGTAGATGCGTTGAACTATGTGATCAATATAGAGAGTGCTATAAAGGACTATGATTCGGCTCTGTTCTATGTTGACCAAGGGTTGCGGTATTATCCTGATTCAAAGGATTTCCTTTTCAGGAAATCGCTGGTATATGCGGACGCACAGAAGTACAAGACAGCCTATGAGATATCTGGCGACCTGTTGAAGGATTTCCCATACAATGCCCGCTACAGGAATGCCAACATGGAGCAGCACCTTGGAGCAGGCAGGCAGATCCTGGAGACCAGCGGGAATCGCGATAGTGCGTTGGTGGAGTTTTACAAAGCTCTTGAGGTGTCTCCGAAGGACACTGTACCCATGTACTATACGATAAACCTGTTGTATGACCTGAAACAATTCGATACTGCTCTTACGATACTGGACAGAGGTCGGAAGCTCTATCCGGGCAATCCGTTTTTTTTGATGCGCAAAGCTGAGGTATTGCAGCAGCAGCGCAAGTATGAACAGGCATGGAGAGTGGCTGATACACTTTCTAAAATGTACCCGTTGACGAAGTATCTGGATTACACTGCATTGTTATATGCCTACAGGTTGAAGAACGAAATAGGTCTTTTCTATTTGCATTCGCGTATTGTGGATATTTCCAATCTGCCAAAGATCAACAGCATCGCTACGGTTCAGTATGCACGATACCATCGTAGGGGAACACTAAATCTTCGTGTGAACTATGCGGGCAGGACTACGGGCACCGGTTTCCAGGGTGAGGCCGAGACCTACTACAACCATAATAAAAAATGGTATTCTTATGCTGTTGCAGCATATTCGCCTGACATTCTGATCTTCCCGGAAATAAAAGCCGGTTATTCGATCAACCGTGGTTTTAAGAAGGGATATTCAGGCGAATTGGGTATACGATATCTGAAACTGGACGGAGGAGACATGATATCTCCAATGGCCGGTATTTCTAAGGAGGTGAAAGACTTCTTCCTGAACTTTAAGTTCTATTATCAGGACCTCAAGTATCGCGACTCTATAAAGCGGACGTTCTACTCGGGTATATTTACGGCGCGGTATTACCTGAAAGAAAACAGAAGCGAATGGTTCTCAGCAATGGCCGGCTATGGTACGGTGCCCGATGATTTCAGTACTAACTATTTTCTAAGTACCTTGGCTACGTTTAAAACGGTCAGCTGCGGGGTAGGCTATAGGCGTCAGGTATATTATCTTACAACGTTCGGCATCAATGCAACGTGGTATAATATTAAGTCTGATGCGGCCATATTCAGGAATCAGTACGACATTTACGTTTCTTTGCAGCGACGTTTCTGATAAAACTGAACATATTTAATGAATCTTTTAATTCGATTACTCTTCATTTTACTGGGAGTAAGTGCCTGCAGTGGCAGCGCACAGGAGGTGGTACTTGCTGATGCCACAGGTTCGGCGTATTCTATTGTGTTACCTGCCGAGTCTACACCACTTGAGTCACGATCTGCCAAAGTATTGCAAGACTATATTAAACGCATTACCGGCAGGCAGTTGCCTATTGTGAAAGAAGGGGCACTGACCACAGCAAATGCTATTTATGTAGGGCATACGGCGAAGGAAGGAGCTGTAGTGCCGGGTAAACTGCCGGCTGAAGCTTAC
>JACCEA010379890.1_pt1 | contig 19595 bp, 18 predicted proteins | sample 7449851 | NCBI WGS metagenome assembly JACCEA01 (sample SAMN15323453, study PRJNA562643) | freshwater metagenome | isolation source: river surface water | place: USA:Blue River Watershed | collected 2017-08-18
GCTGGACACCACATTGAACAAGGTATGGAAGAGGGCGGGATGAAGAAGTCACAAATGGCTCATCCAATTTCTCTTTTAGCTAAGGCATACGGCCTTTAATTGAATCGTTAGGAGTAGTTAGATGGAGATGACCATGGGTAAGATCAAGCGTGAAGATTTATTGTCCTTAGAGGCATATTACAAAGCACGCCCTGAAATGCGTCTTAAGGCAATTGCCGAGCGTAAAAAGAGAACAGTGATTTTGGGCGAGCATCTCAATATGATTTTTGAGAACAAGTATTTGATGCAATACCAAATTCAAGAAATGCTTCGCGTTGAGAAAATCTTCGAAGATGAAGGTATTCAAGATGAGATGGAAACATACAATGCCTTGGTTCCTGATGGCACTAACTTTAAAGTGACCATGAAGCTAGAGTACGTGAATGAGGCGGATCGTAAGATTGCTTTGGCCAAGTTAATTGGTGTTGAGCACCGTGTTTTCGTCGAAGTTGAAGGTCAGCCTCGCGTTTACGCGATTGCTAATGAAGATTTGGACCGCACAACTGCTGAAAAAACTTCATCTGTTCATTTCTTGAGATTTGAACTGACTCAAGACATGATCAAGTCTTTGAAGGCTGGCGCTCAATTGAAGGTGGGTTGTGATCATAAGGAATACCCATCTCACGTTGAATCTTTGCCTCCTGAGACTTTGGCTTCATTGATTGAAGATTTAGTCTAGGGAACGATGTTTGGCTTTAAAGGCCAGATGGATGGTTAGATGTAAAAAATGCCGCTGATGCGGCATTTTTTATTGGTGCTGGGATCATTATTTCCAACCTATTTCCAACTTACTTCCAACCCAATTCTCTGGCAATGAACTTTTTGGCTTGCTCTGTTTGTGGGTTCTTAAAAAAGTCTTCTGTATGGCAGGCTTCAAGACATTCGCCTTCGTTTAAGAAAATAACTTGATCCGCAAGAGCTTGAACTTGTCCTAGGTGATGTGATGTGAAGATGACGCCGCATCCATCATCTGCCATTTGCTGAATGATGGCCTCTACCTGTTCGGTCGTGCTCGGGTCTAAATTGGCGGTTGGTTCATCCAAAAGAATCATCTTAGGGCGTTGACACTTTGCTCTAGCTAAACTCAAACGTTGTCTTTCGCCAGCTGAAAGCTTTAACGCGGATTGGTTTTTAAGATGAGTGAGTCCTACCAAAGCCAATGCTTCATCAATATCACTTTCGGTGATTTTGTGTTTACCAATACTGTCTTTAACAATCGCCATGTTGGTTCTGACGCTGGCCTTAATAAGGGGCGTGTGATGCAGTACCAAAGCTGATTGAAGCTCTACCCAGCCAGGTTGATAAATGCCTGAATCTGCCTCTATTGCGCCATGTAAAAGTTTTAGTAGAGTTGTTTTACCAGAACCATTTGGGCCGATTACAGCGGTGATACCTTGTCTTGGAATTTGGGTTGAAATACAAAGAATATTGCGTTCATCACGATGAATCACAATATCTTTTAAGTCAATCAACAAGTCTTTATCCATAGCGGCGCTCAGCAAAAGATTTGATGACGGAGGTCAATAAATTCGCCAACAACACTATTCCCAATAGAACCATGCCTAAGGCAAGAGCAAGGGGTAAGTCACCTTTACTGGTTTCTAATGCGATTGCGGTGGTCATGGTGCGTGTCACGCGATCAATATTGCCGCCCACGATCATCACAGCACCAACTTCAGAAATTGCTCTAGCGAAACCAGCAAGCAGAGCAATAGACAAAGAGAAGCGACAGTCCCAGACCAACCATTTAAGCTTTGCAGCGATAGGGAGTCGCAAGGCTGACATGGTTTCACCATGAATGCGCCAGCCATCCTCAATGATTTGGCGGGTGAGGGCGGCAATCAGTGGGGTGGTCAAAACAGACTGGGCCAAGATCATGCCTTTGGGTGTGAACAGCCAATTTAAATCACCCAATGGGCCAGTTCTAGAAAGAAGTAAGTAAATAGCAACACCCACAATGACAGTGGGCACGCCCATGAGGCTATTTAAGATGACGATGACAATTTGTCGGCCTGGAAAATTTTGTATTGCAACGAGGGCGCCAAGAGGCATGCCCAAGACGCAGCCAATCACAAGAGCTGTGACGCTGACGTGCAAAGAAACAATCACAATTTCCAATAAATTGGAATCGAGTGTTTCTAAGAGGGAAAAAGCATCATGGAAGGCCGATAACATGGCGATAGCTTAATGGTTTTTTCGACCTCGTGTTGAAGCGAGGTCGAAAGATATGACTATGTCAGATTAAGTTTATTAAGAGCTGTTAATAAATCTTATTTTTTAGCATTAGGGAAAAAGCTTTGTTGGCCTTCAACCTTATAGCTGGCGATGGTTTGTTGTCCTTCGCTAGAGATGATCCAGTCAATAAATGCCTGACCCTCAGCCTTTTTAACGTGAGGATGCTTGCTTGGGTTAACCAACATCACACCATATTGATTGAAAAGTTTTGGGTCACCTTCAACAACAATGGCCAAGTCACCTCTATTTTTAAATGTGAGCCAAGTGGCTCGATCTGAAAGAATGTAACCATTCATGCCTGATGCTGTATTCAAAGCTGGGCCCATGCCTGAACCAGTTTCTTTATACCAAGACTCTGTCGCTGAAACCGTTACACCAGCACCTTTCCAGTAGCGAAGTTCTGCAGCATGGGTGCCGCTTTTATCGCCACGAGAAATAAAGGTGGATTTAGCGCTTGAAATTTTTTGAAGAGCGGCTTGGATATCCTTGCCTTTGGTCTTTGCTGGATCAGCTTTAGGGCCAATCAAAACAAAATCGTTGTACATGACTTCAATACGTTTTTCAGCAAAACCTTCAGCCACAAACTTCTCTTCAGCAACTTTATCGTGCACAAAAACCACGTCTGCATCTCCGCGACGACCAATGTCCAAGGCTTGGCCAGTACCAACAGCAACTACCTTGACCTGAATACCTGTTTTTTTCTCAAAGACAGGAAGTAGGTGCTTAAAAAGACCTGATTGCTCTGTTGATGTCGTTGATGACACCACAATGCTCTTTTGAGCATGGCTCATCCCAATAGTGGAAAAAGCCAATACAGCTAAAGCACTGATTTTTAAAATATTACGTCGATTCATCTTGTCTCCTTTATAAATATGGTTATATCATCAACAATCATTTAAACAATATCAATATGTAATTAATTTCATATGCAAATTAAGATTAAGCCCAGTGTTTTTATTCATAAAAAACATAAAGTTCATACTGAACCAGTCGATTTGAGCTGGGTAGCTGGATTGCTGAGAGGTGTTCAAGATGGCCGATCTTTGCAGTCAGCTGCTGAAATCATGGAGATGTCTTATAGAACCCTTTGGAATCGTTTAAAAGCAGCAGAAAAGGAGTTGGATTGCCGTCTTTTGATGAGTGTGAAGGGGCATGGCTCAACTTTGACCGAAGCTGCCAAAACCCTATTGGCCATTGTTGATGAGGTGGAAAAAGAGTTTTCTGAGGTGAGTAAGGAGCAAGAAAAAAGATTGCAGCTTCACCTGGAGAACTTAAACAATGATGACCATAAGAAATGGTTACTTTGTGCAAGTAATGACCCCATCCTTGAAGACTCCGCCCAAGGAATTAAAGCTTTTGAACTGCGAACCATGGGTTCAGGCCAAGCTCTTGAACGATTGTTATCAGGTGATGCTGATTTGGCAGGTTTCCATGTGCCAGACGATGACAGTATTTCTGCTGTTCGTAAGCGCTTATCTGCTGAAGGCATTCAGGCATATCCAGTGATGAGGCGCAGCCAAGGATTGATCGTTGCTAAAGGTAATCCTCTGGGTATCAAACAATTAAAGGATCTGGCACGACCTGAGATTCGTTTTATCAATCGTCAACGAGGTGCTGGCACCCGATTAATGCTAGATAAGCTCTTGGATGCCCAGGGCCTTGCTGCACAAAAAATCAAAGGGTATCAGCGTGAAGAGTTCACTCATAGCGCCATTGCCACTGCTATTTTGGCCGGCACTGCCGATGTGGGGGTAGGGCTTAAAAGCGTTGCTATTGAGTATGGGCTGAACTTTATCCCCTTGGGCGATGAAACTTATTTCTTGGCCATGTCACCCAGCTTGATTAAGCGCAGTGCGGTGAGTGAGCTGATTCGAAAAATCAGAGGTCACGCTCATTCACGCGCTGGATACGAAGAAGTGAAGCTTAGAAAAAAGCAAGTTAATAAATAACTTAACATTTTCTTCGTTATAAATTTGATTAACTTCTTACGATATGAACGCTGCAAGATGCTTCCTCAACAATTTTAGTCATTGAGGTTCGCCAAGGCGCCACCTTATTTGGAATCTTGTGTGAGGCGCCAATCATGATCATCGAAGCGTGGTTATCGTTCGCAAACTCAATGATGCGGGTAGCAGGGTCAATCGCCTCAAGTACATGAAAAGAAACTCTTTCAGTTGGCATGTTCAAGGGCTGTGCCCACTCCATTAACTGTGCCAAGTGATTGCGAACAATGCCTGAGGCAGTTTGTGTTTCTTCATTACCCTCAAATGTTGGAGTGCTAAATATAGTACTCAAGCAAATAATCCGACTCTCTGGATAGCCTTGCAATAAATGTTGCGCCGCATTTTGCATTTTGGAGCGCAATACCTCGTCATGTTGCCTGGTATCAATAGCTACGATCAGTACTGGCGCAGTATCTATTGCATTACTTGGTCTAGGGCATTCAGAGGGCTGGTAGCCGGCCACTTTGAACCAACGTTTGAAATTTACCCATGGACTATTTGGAAAGATTTTTTCTGAGCGTTCGGTTAGTTGAATGCTTTGCGGATTTTTAAGAAGATGCCCCAACCGTTTTGCGCTTTGATACCGTTGATCGGCTAGAGGCTCTAAACAACGAAGAACCACTTCTTGGAGCCAAGGAGGTATTTCTTTTCTGAGAGCTCTTGGAGGTAGTGGTTCACTCCACATTCTTTTTCTGAGGCCATTAATAGAGCTGGGAGCGCCAAATGGATGTTCTCCAGTTAGCATTTCATAAAGCAAGACCCCAATAGAAAAAATGTCACTGCGCCAATCATTTCTGATCCCCATAATTTGCTCTGGTGAAATATATGAAGCAGAGCCAATACCTTTGATCATCGCCTCAAGAAGTAAATCAGGAAAGCGTGCGTGATGAGCTAATCCAAAATCAATTAATGCTATTTTGTTGTCAGATTGAACCAAGATATTTTCTGGCTTGATGTCTAGGTGAATGACATCTTGTGCGTGGAGTGACCCTATGGCTGTAGCAATATTTGAAACAATTTCAATAACTTTTTCTATGTCATTTAGCCTGCCACCCTCTGCCTCAATAATTTTATCTAGTGGCGTGCCATTTAAATGCTCCATAGCTATATATGGTTTGGTGGCCATGTCACCTGTTCCAAAGACTCTTGGGACAAAAGGACTGTTAATGGCACTCATGATATTTAACTCGGTTTCAAAACCGATTAGGCTTTCAACAGGTTGATCTCGTCCAATACGAGGGACTTTTATCAGAATTGGATGGTCAATCCCAACTTTAGTGGCTTGGTATAAGACTGCCATGCCGCCTTTGTGAATTGGCTCGCCAATCAAAAAACCATCAATATCGTTGCCCTCTTGAAAGATATCTTTGATGGAGTCTAGATTTTTGTATAACACCATTTCTATCTATTACTTTGCATTGAGAAGGCGCAGGGCCAGTTTTAGTGGGAGACCAGCCTGTTCGACTTTGGTGGCGGCTTTGTGATGGTCATAGTCTATGCGATTAAAAGTAATTATTTCTTGATCTAGTTCAAATAGGGCGTAATTGGCCGCAGGATTACCATCTCTTGGTTGCCCTAAAGACCCTGTGATACTCACCCATTTTCTATGTTTAGAAATTGGAATTGGATTACCCGGCAAGGGTTTAAAGTGAAGTAACTTTCCTGAAGAGCTTTGATAGTAAAGGGCGGGTTCATGAACATGGCCAACAAATGTGTAGTTGGTGCCAGAGGCTTCGCTGCAACGCCATGCTGCCAAACTATCTTGTATATAGCTCCAGCTCTGAGGGTTTGCTGCTGATGCATGAACGTATGAAACATTATCAGTTTGATGCATCAGAGGTAAGTTTTTTAAAAAATTGACATGATCATCGTTGAGTTGTTCTCTGGTCCATTGAATGGCTTGCCAAGCATCAACATTCATGAATTTTGAATGATCCATAAAAATTGCCTGATCGTGATTACCTAATACGGCTTTTGCTTTTCCTTTATCAATTAATTCGGCAATTTTTTCAATGATGGCAACTGGGTCAGCGTTGTACCCAACCAAGTCACCTAAAAATATATATTCATCTACGCCACATTCATTGGCATGCTCTAGACATGCTTCAAAAGCTTCTAGGTTGCTATGAATATCTGCAAAAAGAGCAATCTTGTGGTTATTAGACATTTTGATTGGCGAGTATTAAACACCTTCATTTTCAGCCATAAATTAAGGTTTTAGTTGTAATTTATCAAAAAGAATTGAATTCATATAAAATCACTTTATATGGGAAATTCATTTAAACGCCACTTGTCACATTGGATCGCAGTCTTTACGATTCTGATGAGTTCTGTTGCGCCCACAGTTTCTCAAGCGGTGTCATTGGCTCAGAATGGTCAGGGCATATCGATTGAAGTATGTACCACCACAGGCATCCAAATGACCCAGGTCATTGATGCCAGCGATGCTGATGAGCCAGCTCGGGCAAATGGCCATTGCCCTTTGTGTGTGGTTCATGGCAACTTCGCACTTCCATTAAATCACGAGCTTTCATTTGCAAAGCCTGTGAACAGTAATATTTACCCTCAACTTTTCTATCAGTCACCCAAGCCTTTATTTGCTTGGATTGCGCTGCCCTCCAGAGCCCCTCCCTCACTCGTTTGATTCTTAAGGTCGGCAACTATCTTTAGTTGCTCGGTATTGGAATGCGCACGCGCATTCAAAACAGATTCAATGCGAGTAAAAAATGAAAAGAAATTATTTATCACCAAAACCAATCGCTTTAGCAGTTGCGATGATGATTGCAGGTAATTCTGCTTATGCAAATCAAAATGTAACAATTCTTGAAGATGTTGTTGTGACGGCAGCTCAAATGACTACACCAACCACCATTGAATTGGATCCAAAGGTTCCTCGGCAACCTTTGCCAGCACATGATGGCGCTGATTTTTTGAAATCAATTCCAGGTTTTAGTGTTATGCGTAAAGCTGGTACAGATGGAGAGCCAAACTTCCGCGGTATGGGTGGCTCTCGCGTGAATATCTTGGCTGATGATCAAAATATTTTTGGCGGTTGTGGTATGCGCATGGATGCACCAACAGCCTATATTTTTCCTGAAATTTACGACAAAGTAACGATTGTGAAGGGGCCTCAAACTGTTCTGTATCCGGGGCATGGCTCGGCAGCTACAGTGCGTTTTGAAAAAGAGCAAAAAATCTATGACAAGCCAGGATATGACGTTCATGCATCAGGTTTGGTGGGTAGCTTTGGTCGTCATGACGAAGTGGTGGACGCTAATCTTGGTAACAAAGATTACTTCGCTACATTTACAGGTTCAAATTCAAAGTCAGATAACTACAAAGATGGTAATGGAACTGAAGTGCATTCCAAATACCATCGCTATAGTGCATCATCATCAGTGGGTGTAACCCCTGATAACAACAAACGATTTGAGCTATCTGCTGGTAGAAGCAATGGTTATGCGGCTTACGCTGATAGATCGATGGATGGTACGAAATTCTTAAGAGAAAACGTTGCTGCCAAAGGTCAAATTAAGAATGTTTCTGACTTGGTTGAAAAAGTTGATTTCCAGGTTTCTCGAAATACTATTTTCCACACCATGTCTGAAGCCATGCGCGGGAATCCCTCTAGCTACATGGATGTTACGCATGACACCAATGCTGCCCGAATCACATCAGATTTAAATTTGAGAGCTACAACAAAAGCTAAAGTTGGATTTGATTACTCTCAAGCAAAACATGGAGGTAATATGCCTGGCATGGGTGCTATTGCTATCACTGAAGATTCAGAATTTAAAAATACTGCGTTATTCGCCGAAATTACGGAAGAATTAAGCAAGGGTAAAAAATTTATTGCTGGATATCGAGGTGATTATTGGAGTGTTATAGATAAGCGTTCATCTATGAGTTCTGATACTGCTGGTCAAACCAGAACGGAGTTAACTAGTAGTGGTTTTGCTAGATTGGAAAATCAATTATCTGGTCTTCAAAACACAAATTCATTTATTGGTATTGGTAGGGCTGAGCGTATGCCTGATTATTGGGAGTTAATATCAAATAGAAGAGATGGATCTGCTAATCCTAGTGCTGCCATGATGACAAATACTCATAGCGCTTTGCAGTCTACAAAAACAGAAAAAACTTATCAGCTTGATGCAGGTTTAATTCATAAGTCATCTGGGTTTGAGGCAGGAGCATCATTCTTTTATAACCAAATAAAAGATTTTATTCTTGTTGATGCAAGAACTACTCCTGATTATGTATCTGGGATGTATAGAACACCATCTTCAAGAAACATTGACGCTCAAACACATGGCGTTGAATTAACAAGTAGTTATGCTTTAACCAATGTGATTAAATTTAATTCAAGCATTGCTTATGTAAAAGGTAAAAATGATACTGATGGTTTGCCATTAGCTCAATTGCCACCGTTGGAGGGTAGATTGGCACTTGCCTATGATGATAAAAAACATTCATATGGCGCATTGCTAAGATTGGTTGCGCCAAAGGATGAGGTAGCTGTTGGTCAAGGTAATATTTCCGGGCAGGACGTCGGCAAATCAGGCGGATTTGGAATCTTCTCTCTAAATGCCGGATATAAGCCTAATAAAAAAACCTTGATTGCAGCGGGCGTTGATAACGTCTTTGATAAAGCATATGCTGAGTTTATTAGTCGAGCAGGTGCTAATGTGGCTGGTTATACTCAAACTACCCGTATTAATGAACCTGGCCGCACCGCTTGGTTGAAAGCAACAATTGCACTTGATTAAATAATTTGAATTATTTTAGGAGAAATAAATGAAAAAAGTACTTAGTTCTGTATTTATTGCATCAGCTTTTATTGCAACATCCGTATTCGCAAGTGGCAACGAAGTCAAGGTGGGTAATTTGAAGATTGAGAATCCTCAGGCAAGAGCAACTGTGCCTGCCCAAAAAATGAGCGGTGGTTTCTTGAAGATTGAAAATAAGGGTGGCGCCGATAAGTTGTTATCAGCATCTTCTCCTGCCTCTAAGAGCATGGAACTACACACCATGAGCATGGATGGCAACGTCATGAAAATGCGTGAAGTCAAAGCCATTGATATTCCTGCAAATGGCACAGTTGAATTAAAACCAGGTGGTTTGCATTTGATGTTCATTGATCTAAAGAGCCAGTTGAAGCCTGGTCTGTCTGTACCTGTCAAACTCAAGTTTGAAAAAGCAGGTGAGGTTGAGGTTAAGTTTAAAGTCGGTGGTTTCCCAGCCCATGGCGAACCAGGACATGATCACTCAAAGCATCACTAATTCAGCAGCATAAGAAAAAAGCCGCATTCGTCTGAATGCGGCTTTTTTATTTCTTAAGTTAATTGATATTAATCTAACTTAATTTAACTATTAGATGAACTATTAATTAGTCTTCTAAGTTTCGATCAGTCACAGCCCCTTTGCTTGCAGAGCTGGCAAGGCGTGCGTACTTGGCCAAAACACCGCGTGTGTAGCGTGGCTTAGGTTGCTTCCAAGCAGCGCGACGTTTAGCAATCTCTTCATCACTCACATTCAATTGAATCAATTGTGTGTGTGCATCGATCGTGATTGAGTCACCTTCTTGAATCAGAGCAATTGTGCCGCCCACGTAAGCTTCAGGAGCTACGTGACCAACTACCATGCCCCAAGTGCCGCCTGAGAAGCGACCGTCGGTGATAAGACCAACTGACTCACCCAAACCTTGACCTACTAGGGCTGAGGTTGGGGCTAGCATTTCGCGCATACCAGGACCACCTTTAGGGCCTTCGTAACGAATCACCATCACATCGCCAGCCACAATCTTGTTGGCCATGATCGCTGTCATAGCGTCATCTTCTGAATCAAACACTCTTGCTGGGCCAGTGATGCTTGGGTTCTTAAGACCAGTGATCTTCGCCACGCAACCTTCAGGAGAGATATTGCCTTTAAGAATAGCAAGGTGACCTTGAGCGTAAATCGGATTAGCCAAAGTCTTGATCACGTTTTGATCAGCGCGAGGTACTGAAGGAACATCTTTCAATGTCTCAGCAATCGTTTTGCCAGTAATTGTCATACAGTCACCATGCAATAAACCGCCATCCAACAAAATCTTCATGATTTGTGGAATACCGCCAGCTTGATGCAAATCAGTGGCCAAATACTTGCCAGATGGTTTCATATCAGCGATCACTGGAACGCGGCGACGCACACGCTCAAAGTCATCAATCGTCCAATCCACTTCAGCAGCGCTGGCAATCGCTAAGAAGTGCAACACAGCGTTTGTTGAGCCACCAACGGCCATGATCACGCTCACAGCGTTTTCAATTGATTTCTTCGTGATGATGTCACGTGGTTTTAGATCATTTCTGATGGCTTCAATCAGTACGCGTGCAGATTCGGCTGCGCTATCAACCTTTTCTTGGTCAACGTTTGACATAGTTGATGAATATGGCAAGCTCATGCCCAAAGCTTCAAAAGAAGAGCTCATGGTGTTGGCTGTGTACATACCGCCGCATGAGCCGCTACCTGGGCAAGCGTTTTGCTCAACGCCTTTGAAATCTTCTTCATTTAAACGGCCAGCTGTGAATTCGCCGACAGCTTCAAATGCTGAAACGATGTTCAGTTCTTTACCTTTGTAGTGGCCGGCTTTGATGGTGCCGCCATACACATAAATACTTGGTACATTGGTGCGGGCCATTGCCATCATGCCGCCTGGCATATTCTTGTCGCAACCACCAACCACAACAACGCCATCTTGCCAAAGGCCGTTCACGCAAGTTTCGATTGAGTCAGCAATAACCTCGCGAGATACCAATGAGTACTTCATGCCCTCTGTACCCATACCCATACCGTCAGAGATGGTTGGTGTACCAAAAATTTGAGAATTGCCACCACCGGCTTCAATGGCTGCTACAGCAGCATCAGCTATGCGCTGTAAGCCACTATTACATGGAGTGATGGTTGAGTGACCATTGGCCACGCCAATCATAGGCTTGTTATCAAAATCAGAATCTTTGTAGCCCATTGCGTAATACATAGAACGGTTAGGTGCACGTGCAACACCTTCAGTGATCATTCTTGAGCGCTCATTCATGCGCTTAGGCTTTTTTTGCTCTGACATACAGTATCTCCAAGGGCTAATTTTTAGCAATTTTGTGTGTAAACCGCTATTTTGCCTTTTTTCCAGACCGAACTCACGTTAAAGGGATAAAGCCTTCAAAATACAGGGTAAAGTTGAGTGTATTAATCAAGATTAGCCATAAAAACAGAAAGAAATGAATGTCAGTCGAGCAAGCGAATAATTGGGATGCCATTGTTATTGGTGGTGGTGCGGCTGGTTTATTTTGTGCAGGCGTGGCTGGTCAATTAGGGCAGAAAGTCCTGGTTTTGGATCATGCTGAAGTTTTAGGTGAAAAAATCAGAATCAGTGGTGGTGGTAGATGTAATTTCACGAACATGAATAGCTCGCCAGCCAACTTTCTTTCAATGAACCCTAATTTTGTTAAAAGTGCTTTATCCAGATATAAATCAAGTGACTTCATAGAATTGGTCAAGAGCTACAACATTCCCTTTCATGAAAAGCACAAGGGTCAATTATTTTGTGACGTCTCTGCCAGGCAAATCATCGATCTTTTATTTGAAGAATGTAAAAAGGGTAGCGTGGTCATTAAAAACCCAGTGACAGTCACTGGCATTAAAAAAATAGACCATTCAGCAGGCGAAGCTTTAGATAGTTATACATGGACAGTTGAAACAGACGCTGGCATTGAAAAGGCCAAGGCTATTGTGATGGCGACTGGTGGGCTGCCTGTGCCGGCCATTGGTGCCACTGACTATGCCCTTGATGTTGCCAAGCAATTCAACATGCCTGTGGTCAATGTCAGACCTGCTTTGGTTCCTTTGTCTTTCACTTCTGATGAGTTTGCTAATTTGAGTGAGTTATCGGGCTTGAGTGTTCCAGTGAAGGTGAAGTCTGGAACAAAGTCTCAGCGTTATGGAACGTGCCAATTTGATGAAGACTTGTTGCTTACGCACAAAGGCCTGTCTGGCCCTGCAATTCTTCAGGGCAGTAGTTATTGGCATGAAGGGGAGGCGATTCATATCAACTGGTTCAATGATGTTGATATTGATGAACTGTTTGACGATGATGCCAACCGTTTGAAACTCACTGAAAACATTTTGGGGGCTGCGTTGCCACAACGCTTGGCCAAAGCATTTGCCGAGCAAAAGAATTTGTTGGGGCGCAAGTGGGCTGAAGTTGGCAAGAAAGATCGTCAAGCTTTAAAAGACCTATTGACCAATTGGGCGGTCAAACCTGCGGGAACCTTGGGCTGGAAAAAGGCCGAAGTGATGTTGGGTGGCGTTGATACAAAAGCCTTAGATGGTCAAACCATGATGTCCAAAGAGAATCCTGGTTTGTACTTCATCGGAGAGTGTGTGGATGTGACCGGTCATTTGGGCGGGCACAACTTCCAATGGGCTTGGGCCAGTGGTTTTGTGTGCGCACACTCATTAGCAAGGAAATAGATCGCCTTTTTGAGGAATGATCACATTTTCCCAATGTAATTCTTGTTTGATCACTGCTGCAAAATTTGAGCTTGCGTGAGATTCACCATGAATCACAAACACTTTAGCTGGGGCAGATTTAAATCCCTTTAGCCATCTCAATAATCCTGCCTGATCAGCGTGCGCTGATAAGCCACCGATGGTGTGCACAGAGGCTTTAACAAACACTTCCTTGCCAAGCACTTTCACAGGATTTACTTTGTCGACCAAACGTCTTCCTAAGGTTCCCATGGCCTGAAAGCCTGTGATGACGATGGCATTTTGACTGTGCGGTAAATTCCAGTTCAAGTGATGAACCACTCTGCCAGCTTCACACATGCCGCTGGCAGAAATAATGATGGCGCCACCTTTGATTCGGTTCAAGGCCTTTGACTCTTCTACATCCGCCACAAACTTAAGATCGACAGCTTGATGATTCTTAGAAAACCACTCCAAGGTATCTTGAGCTTGTTCATCGAGTTCATCAAAATACTTTTCAGTGAGATGAGTGGCTGCTGTGGCCATTGGGGAGTCTAGCCAAATGTTGAGGTGAGGCAAGCGCTTTTGACGAACGAGTTCAATCAACATCAACAGTATTTCTTGGGCACGACCCACGGCAAATGCTGGCATCACAATATTGCCACCATGCTTCATGGTTTCTGAGATAACTGATACCAACTCATCTTTGGTGTCATCGAGGGTGCGGTGCAATCGATCGCCATAGGTTGATTCAACCAATAAGATATCGGCGGACTCTATTAAATCAGGGTCGGGCATCAATGGCTGATCAAACATACCCAAATCGCCTGAAGCCACAACTCGTTTCTTTTTATCCTCTTGTTCAACATCAATCACTGCGATGGCTGAACCCAAAATATGACCTGCATTTCTGAAGTGAGCTTGAATGCCATCGATGGGCTCAAATACTTGCCCATAGTCATAGGCTTTTAATTGAGCGAGACATTCATTGGCTTGCTTGACGCTGTATAAAACCTGAGGTAAGTCACCGCGCCATTTACCTAATTTTTGCTTTCTTTCGGCTCGCTCAAAATCACTTTCTTGAATGTGTGCACTGTCGAGCAGCAGAATTTTTAATAATGCTTGAGTTGCTTTGGTGCAATAGATGGTGCCTTTGAATCCCTCTGCACATAGGCGAGGCAGAAGACCGCTGTGATCGATGTGGGCGTGAGTCAAAATCACAAAGTCAAGGTCTGCTGGATTAAAGGGAAGGGTCTCTAAGTTTTTTTCATCAGCGTCTCTGCCACCTTGAAACATCCCGTAATCAATCATGAAGCAAAACTTTTTGCCCTTGATTTCACCTTCAAGGTAATGACGAGATCCAGTGACTTCTCCTGCTGCTCCGAAAAACTTGATGTGCATTCTTTTCCTATGGTCTGTTTGGCTTAATTGTTCGGTTGCTAACTGACTTAGTTACCCAATGATTTCTTAAGAGTAGACACAATTTCGTCAATGTCATTGATCACTTCAGCGCCTTTGAGATGATCGCCATTCAAAAACCCATGTTCATCCGCCTGCTTTAAGAAAGACAATAACTGGTCGTAATAGTTACCCCAATTGGCAATGATGATTGGTTTCTTGTGAGCGCCAACTTGTAGACCGGTCCAAACTTCAAATAACTCATCAAGAGTGCCAAGGCCACCAGGCAAAATTAAAAAAGCATCCGATCTTTCCATCATCATGCGTTTTCTTTCGATGATGTCATCAACCACATGTAATTCGGTTAGTTGTTGTTGGATTGGCTCGCGTGAGGTCAGGCCTTTGGGAATGATTCCGATCACTGAGCCATTGGCTTCAATCGCGGCGCTGGCAACCGCGCCCATCAGACCTAAACGGCCACCACCAAAGACAATGCCAAATCCTGCGTAACTGAGTTCTCGACCGACTTCTGCGGTTTTAGCAATTATGTCTAAATTATTGCCGTCGCGTGAGCCGCAAAATATACAAATGTTTTTCTTCATGCCTCAAGGATAATCTACTTCGAACACCATTTTGAGTATAGGGGTGTCTCAGAGTAAGATTTAGGTATTGGTCATGTTGCCAATCAATATTCAAGGGTATTAAATGCTTTCATCCATTTTGGCAATCAGTGCGGGAGCTTCATTGGGGGCAGTTTTGCGCTGGCTGTTAGGCTTAGGCTTGAATGCTGTTTGGGCAACCATGCCATTGGGTACTTTGGCGGCTAACTTGATAGGTGCCTACTTGGTTGGTTTCTTGATGAGCCTCTTGGAGGCGCATGCAGGATTGTCAGCCGAATGGAAACTATTTTTGATCACAGGTTTTCTGGGTGGTTTGACCACCTTCTCAACCTTCAGCGCGGAAGTGGTGGCTATTTTGCAATCAGGCGCCTATGTGCGTGCATTTGCCACTGTTTCACTTCACCTCCTTGGCTCCCTAGCTTTGACCATTTTGGGCATGGCTAGTTACCAATGGTTGAAATAATTATTTTAAAAACTCTAAGGACAAAAGAATGATTTTAGAAATTGTTGATATCAGTATCGATCTAGCTAAAAAAGCTGATTTTGAAAAAGCAGTGGCAGTGGGCATTGCTGATGCAATTGCTCCAGCAAAAGGCTTTTGTGGTTACAAATTAAATGCTGGCATTGAAAAGCCAGGTCGTTATATTTTGATGATTTACTGGGCCACCCTTGAAAATCACACGGTTGACTTTAGAGAGTCAGAAGCCTTTACGCGTTGGAGAGGTCATGTGGGACCATTCTTCTTGAGCCCACCAAACGTTGAGCATTTCACCTTGGCGCACAAGTCTTAAGCCACCGAGCTTAATAAAAAAGGGGCTTAATTAAGCCCCTTTTTCTTTTAGAGATATCATTCAGTTGATGATCAAGCTTCCATAATTGGAATTTGCTCAATCTTAGAAGCATTTTCTTGCTCAACATAACGTGCAATGAACGCACCATTGCTGTTCATTGGAAGTTTTGCCCAAACTGTATAGCCTGCACCAGGCACAACGCGCATCGGCTCACCTTTTTGACTGAAAATTTCTTCAATCACAAAGTCGGTATTGCCGCTTGGCTGAATGATTTCTAATTTATCGCCAACAGAGAAGCGGTTCTTCACTTCAATCTTGACCAATTGTTTTTCATTGTCAACATCAATCACGTTGCCAACATAAAGGCTGCGACCTGAGAGGGAGAAACCGCGCAAATAATTTTGCTGGTCTTTGTCTGGGTGACGAACATAGAAACCATCGGTGTATCCGCGATTGGCCAAACCTTCAAGGTGACCCATCAACACCGGGTTGAATGGACGGCCAGCCACTGCATCGTCAATCGCAGAGCGGTAGGCTTGAGCTGTTCTTGCCACGTAGTAAGGGGATTTAGTTCTTCCTTCAATCTTGAAAGAGTCAATGCCCATTTCTGTGAGACGTTGAACGTGCTCAATCGCACGCAAATCTTTTGAGTTCAAAATGTATGTGCCGTGCATATCTTCTTCAATTGGCATCCATTCGCCTGGGCGATTGCCTTCTTCTAGAAGGTAGATGTCACCAGTCGCATCTTCATCAGCTTTGGCTACTTTGTAGTCCCAGCGACATGAATTGGTGCATGTGCCTTGGTTAGGATCGCGGTGGTTGAAGTAACCAGACAACAAGCAGCGACCAGAGTAGGCAATGCACAAGGCACCGTGAATGAATACTTCAACTTCCATTTCTGGGCAGTCTTGACGAACTGCTTCGATTTCATCAAGAGACAGTTCTCTTGAAAGGATCACTCGGCTCACGCCTACTGAACGCCAAAACTTTGCAGCATGACCATTCACTGTGTTCGCTTGAACTGATAAATGGATCGGCATGTCTGGCCAGTTTTCTCTGACCAACATGATCAAACCAGGATCTGACATGATCAATGCATCTGGTTTAAGGGCAATCACAGGCTCCATGTCTTTGACATAGGTACGTGTTTTTGCGCCATGAGGGAAGATGTTTGAAACCAGGTAAAAGTTCTTACCTTGAGCGTGAGCTGTCTCAATGCCTTCGCGCAAAACTTCAATGTTGCCAAAGTCATTATTGCGAACACGCAATGAGTATCTTGGCTGACCAGCATAAACAGCCGTCGCACCGAAGTCGAAGGCGGTATTGAGCATGGTCAGGCTACCAGCAGGAGCTAAAAGTTCAGGTGTTTTCATAGGGCGTATTTTAGGCGTTTTCAGGGCTTTTTGCCCGTTAAGCCAGTCTTTTGCCTAGGGGTATTTCAGATTGTGAGCAAAACAAGCGCTCAATCTGCTCAAAATACTTAAAAAAGAAGATAAAAGGCTTGGATCGACAGCTCAGAGCTATCTAGAATTTCTCATTGGGCCCCAAGTGGCGCCATTGGCCAACAGGGAGATTGCCAAGAGGTATTTGTCCAATACGAATACGTTTTAGACCAATCACTTTTAAGCCAACCAATTCGCACATGCGACGAATTTGACGTTTTTTACCTTCACGCAAAACAAAGCGCAATTGATCGGTGTTTTGCCAACTCACTTTGGCGGGTTTCAAAGCTTCATCATCGAGTTTCAAGCCATGATTGAGCAGTCGTAAACCTTCTGGAGTCAAAGTGCCTTCGACTCGCACCAAATATTCTTTTTCGATCGGGCTGTTTTCACCAATCAAAAGTTTTGCAATGCGACCATCTTGGGTGAGCACCAATAAGCCGCTTGAGTCGATGTCCAAACGACCGGCAGGTGCTAGACCGCGGGTATTGAATTTGCCTGGAAGATTGGCTGACAACTGGTGCACAAATTGATTTTCTGGCGTGATCAGAGAAGCAGCAGGTTTGTACTCTCGATCTTCATCGAAGTGAGAGATATACCCAACTGGTTTATTGAGGATGATGGTGTAGCGACGAGCTTGTTGTGCAATCGCTGCTTTCTTTAATTCTATTTTTTGATTAGGAAAGGCTCTTGCGCCCAATTCGCTGACAACTTCGCCATCCACCAATACCAAGCCTTGCTCGATATAGTTATCAGCTTCGCGTCTTGAGCAAATTCCTTGCTCAGACATTAGTTTTGAAATGCGTACTTTTTCCACAGGGGTGATTATCGCTTACTTGCTAAGTCGTAGCCAAAATGATGGATGTCATCCAGATCATTAAGGCTGCGGAGTTTGACTGTTCTCTTTGAATGATTCGGTTAAGGCCACTTGAAGTTTGGTGTGAATCTTCATGAGTTGTTTGCGCAGCAAGTAAATCACTGTGCCCATCAGAATCGCTAGGATGAAGAGCATGCCCACTGGAGGCAAGATGCTTGAGCTCAAGGCGGACACCAAAACCATCAAAGAAACGATCGCTAAAACTGGCATCAATTGGGTGAAGAGCATTTGAGTGGCGACAGTGTCTTCAGACGAATGGTTATTTGAGTGAAGTCTTGCATCAGCCAATAGCATGCCAAGCGCTTCTAGTTTTTTGTAAATGGCAAACAAGAATGGCGCTGATAGCAGTAAGCTTGTCGCCCACATGAAGGCTTGTTGATAAATCTCCGTAAACCAAATCAAGTGGCCGGTGTCCACATAGCTATTGATGAAGGCAAATACTTTGGTTGCCGATAAAAATAGGGTGATGACCACGCAAGCATTTACAAAAACGTGGAATGTGATTCTTCTGACAAAAGGTCTGATATCTGAACGCATTTGATCATCCGAGCGAATTTGACCAAGCCATTCTGAATATTGCACGAAGACATTTTTGATTGGATTAGGAATGCGCTTGCCCATCCAATCACTCATTGGATCCGACCCTTTGATCAAGTAGGGGGTGAAAAGGGTGGTGATGGTTGAGACTGCCACCACGATTGGGTACAAAAAGTCGCTGGTCACGTTCAGTGTTAAACCAAGCGAAGCAATGATGAATGAGAATTCTCCAATTTGAGCTTTACCCATGCCAACGCGCATCGATGTTCTGCCATCGTGGCCCGTCACAAAGGTGCCCATGCTGCATGAAACAACTTTGATGGCTATCACGGCAAAGCTGATGAGTCCAATTGGAAGGGCGTATTTCAAAATAACACCAGGATCTAAGAGAAGACCGATGGTCACGAAGAAAATGGCAATGAACATGTCTTTGACTGGTTCAATCAACTTTTCAATTGAATGAATATGGCGAGACTCTGCCATGATGGCGCCGATTAAGAATGCGCCCAAAGCAACGCTGTACTCCATCTTGATCACTAATAAACAAAAGCCAAAGCAAAGACCTAGCACTGTGACCAACAACATTTCTTTGCGATGAAACTTTGCCACCACATTCAATAGGCGAGGGATTAGCAAGATACCGGCTGCCAAAGAAATGGTCATGAACAAAATCAGTTCACCAATGGTCATGGCCGCATCAACCGCGGCCAATTGACCGGTTGTGGCAATACCAGTGAGCATCACGATCAAACTGATGGCTGCAATATCTTCAACAATCAAAATGCCATAAATGAGGTGGGCAAACTTTTCTTTCTTTAAGCCCAGTTCTTCGAGGGCTTTAACGGTGATGGTGGTTGAAGAGATCGCCATCATCGCGCCCAAGAAAATCGAATCCATGGACGACCAATTGAAGAAGCGCCCAATTTCATAGCCAGCCCAAATGAGTAGCACAATTTGTGCAATGGCCGCCACAAAAGCAGTTGCCCCTACTTTGGCAAGCTTTCTCAAGCTAAATTCAAGCCCCAAGCCAAACATCAAGAAGACAACGCCAAGCTCCCCAAGGGTTTTAATCGTCTTCTCGTCAGAAATAAATGGAACAGCGGTCGTATATGGCCCGATAATGAGGCCCGCAATGATGTAACCCAAAA
>JACCEA010687727.1_pt1 | contig 19583 bp, 12 predicted proteins | sample 7449851 | NCBI WGS metagenome assembly JACCEA01 (sample SAMN15323453, study PRJNA562643) | freshwater metagenome | isolation source: river surface water | place: USA:Blue River Watershed | collected 2017-08-18
CAACTTTTATCACATATTTACCAGAAAGAATTCCTTCTTCCACCTCTTCACGAGCTGGTTTATTATTTGTCCAAGCATCATCATCTGGCAATGAACCAGATATGTACGACGTAGAAGAACCTGCGATACCTTTTGAACCGGAATTTTTCATCACAACCGTAAAAAGTGAATTGGATGAAACAGAGGCATTGTTGAATACAGGAGTCGCTTTAAATGACTCTTGTAAAAAGATATTGGCAGGGCGAAGATCAAGATGAACAATACCGTGATTGTGCATAAATTCTAGTGTTTCACTCACAATCAAGAGAACTTTCCATGCTAAAGCTTCTTGAATACCTAGAAAGTTTTCACTTTCCTCACTAGCTTGATCTTCTTGTGTGGTTCCCATCGATTGATTTTTATTATCTTGTCCATCAATTGTTCGCATCATCATACTATCATCCAAAATCATCATCGAATTTTCATTTTGATTTCCTATCCGTTGATGACTGGGTGCTGCATGGCTTATGCTATGGGCATCATCGACCACTGGTGTGGACATGATAACACTATCCTCAAAATTAAACTTACTTGGTGCTCGAGTATTTGTTGTAGTTACGTGATTCGTTCCTGTAATCGATGTTGTTGGAGTTATTTGTGAAAAGAACGATAATTCACTGTTTGCTTTTGCATTGATATCAACATCAACCTTTCCACTCTTTTTCCCACTACCTTTATTTGCGGCAACATTTGCAGCTGATGCACTAAGAATTTCTTCTTTCATTTCTTCTAATTCTTGTTTTGTAAATCGATGCAAATTAGTTGCAAATAAAGAATATCCTGTAGGATTTGTTGATATTAAATCTTCTAAACATCCAATTTCACATAATTCTAATTGAATATAAATTTTTCCTTCTTCAATCCAACTTGTATAATAACGAATTAAATGTGGACATGAAGTATTAGATAATAATGCTAGAGCGTTTACTTCACGTAATAGCATTGTTTCTTGTGTTTTAGAAACTATACGCTCTTGTATCTTTTTGATTGCATATAACATTCCATCAAGACGATGACGAACACAAACAACTTTAGAAAATGTTCCTTTACCTAAATCTAAAATTTCTTCAAATTCTGCATAATATCGTGATCTTTCTTCATATGGTGAAACCCATACACTATTTAACTTTGGTAATAGTGAAGAACGAGCAATCGTAGTACCTACTCCACGTCGAGTAGTTTTCTTATTGTTATTATTTGTATGTTTGTAACTAACACTACCGGTTGGAAATGGTGCAGTAACAAATTGTAAACGTTGGAAATACTCTTCAGCAGGATGATTGAATACTAGACGATTGGATGGTACAGAATAACGAAGAAATGGATTCTCTACAACGGGATGAAGTTGTAAGACTTTTTCCTTCTCTACCATCACCATATCATCAGGAATCGCTGAATCCTTGTCACTTCCTTTCCCGTGACCCTTACCGGCAGATCCAGAGCTGGATGAACTGCCTTTATTGGGATTGGTTGCCTTCATTGCAGTGGGTGGTGGTTTTACTGATTTAGTAGTTGGGGCATTTGGTTTGAGGAACTCCCCACTGCTATGATGATTTGATGAAGGCATTCCAGTGACTTGATTTATTTCATTAACATTTGCGTTATTCTTATGATTACCACTTTTTCGATCAGGTGGTGGCATACTGGCACTATTGCCTTGACTGTTATTGGTCAATGCACCAGTTGGATCATAGGACATTTGTGAATTACTACAACTATCACCTTCAATTTCTTCATCTATTTGAGTATTTGTTTGTGATGAGAATATTGGTGGCATTGCCATCATTTGAAAACTGTCCTCCGGTTCTTCTTCACATTTCTGCTCTGCGGAAGAGGATAGAGGAAGTTTCTTGTGAGTCATTTGTAATTGTCCGAATTGATCTGCCATATCCTCAGAATATTGAGAGAAAATACCTCCACTACCTGGTGCATTAGATTGAGAAAAATATGAAGATGAATTGAAATTGTGGTTATAAGGCTGTTGAGGGACTGATAGAGTCGATTGATTGAAGCTCACACTGTCTTGAGAACAGAACAGTCCCCCGCCTCCACCTCCACCACCACCAGGACCAAATCTACCCCACATTCCACCATTTCCTGTTTGACTGCTGAGAAAATCTTGTGAATATTGACTTGGATCGGGTTGAGAAGAGAACAATGTCATTCCTCGTTGCATGTTATTATTGTTATTACCATGAATCGAAGCAATCGAAGAAGTAAATAATAACGGTCTTGAAACACTTTGGAAATTATCAGTACTTTGACTATCGCCCTCAAAATCATCACTTCCTTGTTGTTGATTGCGATGTTGATCATTCGATAATTCCTGTGCCCGATTTTTCTTCCTCATTGGACTAAAACCAGTACTCATACTATCACTGTTGTGACTCTCTACGCTTTCATCACATCCATCCTCTTGAGATGAGGCAGCAGGTGAATGGGATCTTAAATTCATTTCTGAGGAATTGGTTCATGAACAAAGAAGTGTGTTTTTGTTCTCAACGGTGTTCCTATTTTCAAAATTCTTGGACGAGGAAAAAAATCTGGGACGCTGTGGAATTGGGAGTTTAAAAGTAGACCAATTGGATCAATTTTTGTCTGTCCAGTACCAAAATCTGCTACAATCTAGCAATTGGTCATAATTGTAATGGTGTCCAGGGGAAAACCGAAAAGATATCAATGATCGTTGTGATAACTTCATTATACAAACATAAATTTTATACAATTTTTACTATTAACAAAAAATTCTCACAAAAAAGCACTAATAAAACAACACAGGCACGAAATTAACAAATATAAAATTATATTGACACTTATATACAGCAAAGAATTGTCTAATGTAGTTCAAAATATTGAAATAAGATAACAAAAAACTACCTGCATTATTCTCATGCATCATGTTCGACGTTACTCAAAATCCACTTATTGGCGAGTTCTCTTCAACTTGGACAAAAAGTCAGGAAAATCATCATCTTCAGTTGAAACAATTCTTGGTGGTGTAGTGGATGACTAAATATTTTAAGTAACAAGTAAGTTACGTACTTTCTATCAATTTCACGTGAAATTTACCTCTTTCTCCTTCTTGGAGTGATGTATTGTTCTGTGTATCTCTTTGGGGTGAGTAGATTCCACTGCAGGATGTGCACGTGCTCTTTCAGCAAGACGATGAACTGACATATTGTTGATCTGTGAAGCGTCACTTTTTTCTTCTTCAATCTTACCAATAGGAAACCCTGTAGCTATCACGGTGATAGCAAGTTCTCCTTCCATGCTGTCGTCAACTAAAGCACCAAATATGATATTTGCATTTGGATCTACAGCCTCGAAAATAACCGCTGCTGCGACATTAACCTACGGAACACAAAGAATTAATACAAACACTCTCGTTGTCACTACATACATACCTCCTGCAATGTAAGGTCGTTTCCACCAACGATATTAAAGACCACGCCCTTTGCCTTTTCAATCGGAAAATCTAACAGAGGGGATGAAATTGCTGCAGCAGCTGCTTCGGCGGCTCTTGACTTTCCTGAGCCACGACCAATACCCATTAAAGCCGTTCCTGCATCACCCATGATAGTGCGGACATCAGCAAAGTCCACGTTGATCAAGCCAGGACGAATAATAATTTCCGAAATTCCCACTACACCTTGACGCAACACATCATCTGCAACAGAAAATGCTTTTTGTAGTGGGGTATTCTCTGGAATAATTTGCAACAGGCGATCGTTAGATACGATAATCAAAGTGTCTACTACCTCCCGAAGTTTCTCAATTGCTCCCAAGGCTTGCTGCATCCGACGACGCCCTTCGAATGCAAATGGTTTTGTCACCACACCAACGGTTAGCGCACCAGCCTCGCGAGCAATCTCAGCAACGATTGGCGCAGCACCGGAGCCAGTGCCACCTCCCATTCCAGCTGTTACAAAAACTAAATCACTACCAGCGACCATCCTCATAATTTCCGAGCGGCTCTCTTCAGCAGCTTTTCTACCATTGTCGGCAATCCCGCCTGCTCCAAGGCCTCGTGTCACTTCTTTTCCAATATTGAGAGTCTGCGCTCGTTCACCAAATTTTGAGAGAGCTTGTAAGTCTGTGTTAATCGCGCAAAATTCCACACCTGTCACACCTGTCTCGATCATTCGGGTTACAGCATTGCCACCACCCCCACCAACTCCTACAACTTTGATAACACATGGGGATATTCCTCCATCAGGGAGGATTCCACCGGCGGCGGTGAGCGGACTCAATCGATGTTTGGGGAGTTTGGATCTAAAATTTTGTAAATTGGATCGAAGATCGCTGCCAATTTGATGCGAAAGTAATCCGGTGGTAGCTATAGAGGAAAATTTCGAAACGATTGACTCCGCAGAAGGTTGATTCGCAGCCACTCTATTAGGTGTCATTTGCAGGCTTGTCAATGAGTTTGGACGCAATGCTGACGGCATTAGCCTTGTTCCTGAATTCCCAGGATTGCGGTAAGCAAATACAATCTGCTGATATGTGGCGCAAAGCGCGACAATCGCCACAAGAAACTTTTTCGTTATTCTCCAGTTCATCGTGATTTTCAGTAACCCTGGGCGCTGACTGACCACAGGTTTGAAAATCAATAAACAATACTCAAATTTAAATTGAGAGCTATCTTTGCGGAAACTTATTTAACTAGCTCTTGTGTGTATAGCATGAGCTCTTGTTGACCTGCTTTCGAATTTGAATGATGACGACAATTAAATATTTCCTTAAATAGTTTTAACGAAATTGTGTAATTGTGTAGACACGAACAGCAGCAAGCAGCAGCAACAGAAGCAACAACAATAATGGCACGATAATCATCATCAAAGGAGTCTCGTCCCGTTCAAGATGTATGGAAAGTGCTGTTTATTGATATTGCACGGATCAGGAGGAAATGGCGGCGAAATTCGCGAATTCTTGGATGAATATCCAATTGAGCATCAGAATTGGCAAACATTTCACCAACTCATGAATGGTATTAACTGCGATATTCATAGTCCTTCTTCCAAGGTTATTCGGTACTCTCCAGCTGGAGGAGAGCGTATGAATGTTTGGTTTGATCGCTCGCCTCGATTTCAACGCGAAGGCTTGGATAGTGAAGAAGACAGTGATGGTGCGACGCAGTCGATACAAACACTTGCGTCCTATCTTGTTGAAATAGAAGGAAAATACCATTATGATCATTATTTTCTTGGGGGATTCTCCATGGGTGGTGGATGTTGTTTGCATTTTTTGAGAAGTGGCATGTTGCCTCCATTAATTGCCAAGAAAGTGCGTGGAATGTTTACCCTAGGTAGTTTTTTGGTACAAAATTCAGCAGTGATGAAGGCCGATCTTCATCCTCGAGCAAAAGAGTTACCCATTCTGATGTTGCATGGTGAAAATGATTCATTGATCCCATGTGATTGGGGCAGGAAAACTGCTGCAAACTTATTGGTCAGAGAATTGAATATTGAGTTTCGATCATACCCGGGAGTGGATCATGAAATGGGCCCTGCCGAGGTAAGAATGATTGAGATTCTTTTACTACTCGAATTATAACCTTTTTAATTTTCCCCTTACCTTTAGCTCTCTGATTTATATTCTTGGATTGTGGAAGTTTTAAAAGATTACTACACAGTAACGGGTGCGAATGACGGAAAGATGGAGCTCGAGGATGAAGATATAGAGAGATATGAACGCTACACAAAAGCCAAAGCTGATAAAATAGAGAGTAAATATAACGATTTATCGGATCAAATGTACCACAACAGCAAGGATTACACGGGCTACAGTGCTGGAACTTCTTCTGCTCCGTCCTCATCACAACCAACCTCCACTGCTCGATCGACCCAAAGTGGGAAGCAGCGAAGCACCGCAGAAATTCAAGAGCATGTTAAAGGAGATATCAGTCACTTGCCGTATTCAGTTGAATATATTGATGTTAAAGGTCAAGGTGGTGAGAGTAAAATGGCCATGGTTGCACCAAAAGTATTGATTCGATTTGATTGTCCCGCTGAATAGTAAGATCACCCCCTTGTGTTTCATATTCAATTGATCTAACCATTTATTCTGTCAGTGTTGGATTGCTTGTATCTAGGCCCATACTTGCATGTGGATCTATGTTTGAAATTCAAGAAGATCAGCCAGTAAGTGCATGTTATTTATACGACCATCTTGCTCTTATTTTTGTTCCTTGCAGTATGGCGTCAAAACGGAACTCTTTAGCTCTGATCCTCATAGCACTGCGATGGAGATAAGCAAAAGGTTATTTAATAGGTAAGTTTTTCCCAATAAAAATTTGAGGGTTCATTATTAATGCATTCGTTTTTTATCGTTCTTGATAGAATTCACTCTGGTAGTGCTTCACTAAATCCTTGTCAGCAATCTTAGATAATCAATCTCGGTAAATTATTCGTAATGCAATATTGAAACTGATAATAGACTCTTAAGCCAGAATACTCAATATCTGGAGCGAGTTCCGCCCAATTGAGTCTATTTTCTTCTTCCCAATGCTTTCGCTGCCTTTTGGAAGTCTTTCATGGTTAAACGATAACCCCAATGCTGTTATTAAAGATGAATCAATATATCAGGAGTAGCGGAGCGAAACACACTTTACCTGCAACAATTGTCTAACTTTCGGAGATATGTTGTTATCGTTTAAGATCTGTTCCAAAGGTTTGGATGAGGACAAACACTTGTTGACTAAGTTTCTTCTCCAGCGACCTGTCTCACCCATCACACCCAAGGCTCTGCTAATTTGTCTAAACAAAATAAATTGCTGGAACATATGATTTATCACCCGCCTCACCTGTGATCATCAGTGCATCGTCTGCCCAAGTAGAATCTACAATACCATTGAAACCATCCATATGGATCTATCTCTGTTATCCATCCAGATTCTTCCCACATTTTTAAATCACCACCACAAGATACTTTATATGTATTAACATTGTTGTTGTACACTGAACTGGTGATTTGTCTAGAAATATTCAAGCCAGTGAACCAATCTTCAGGAAACTCTTTCCATTGGTCATCTTTGTATGATTGTTTCGTGATACTTGAATATATTGGTCTAAAATATGTACCACCGAAGGATCCCATCTGAAGTACCTCCTTGGGTGTTAAATTTGGTGTAAATTCGGGGAAATCAGAGAAATGAAGAAACCCATCAGCGTCTCTGGTAGGCAACGGTCGACGTTGTGGTAGCTCCGTGATTTTTGTGCTATTTAGTCGCATAGCTTGAACAGACATTCGATTTTGTGGCAAGGTCTGTTCATCCCTAAAAAACTCTGTTTGTTTTCTTGGACGCTTTTTCGCCTTTGAGGAACTGGAAACGTCCTCCTCATTGGTTTTGACGGATACGCCATCTACGGGTGAGGAAACCCTGTCTTCTTCTTCATTGTTGGACAATTCTCTCTTTTTTGGTGCCATTTGGATCGATCTTGTGCAAGGCAGGTGTTCGGATTGTTTTGTAACGGTGTTTGATGACGACTGAGCACATGATGACTAAATGACGTGGTGCTAGAAAACATAGTCAACTGTGTAATATTATTATTTTATATTCCTTAATTACAAATTGCTCCCAAAAAAGTAAATGTAGGGACTGACAAAATTGTAAAGTGAACTTTAACTTGTTTTATTATTAATTTCAATCATATAAAAGTACTAAAAGAAGTAATATTTATCACGTTTTGCAACGCGATGATCATATCGTGTAGTATTGCTAAGAGGGATACCATGTTTCATTTGAATGTTTTGTGAAATGCTGGCAGGTCCAGAATATCTGATGTCGGTAATAGGTTTGTGGTCTTACAAATATGACTTGTATCACCTGGTACAAGTTGCAAAGAAAACTGCATTGTAACATCAGGTTCCATTAAGTTCACCAATCTAAGGATAATTAACGGATGAGCGCATCTTCGTTCAACAGTGGATAACGCTTACTGATGTTTGGAAGATTTCACCTGATGTCGTAACTTAGGCAAAATAACCACTGTATCGTGACAAGAATTTAGTTCTTCACGATCTTTCAAATTGCATATCTTCGTTTGCATCTGAAGATATGGTGATTTCGTACTTCCGATCAACATTGGATTTAAGCGATTGATCACTAATTTGGAAATATTTGATCTCACAAATTCTATCATAAAAATTTAATTTAAACGTACAAGTTCTATCTCAACAATAATATAAATACCTTCCCAATTCTTATTATTTAAATATTCTTTTATCTTATGGAATACCTCTCTGATCTCATTCTTTACTGTTGACAAGTTCTTTCTGAAATGTAGAGTTATGTCATAGTTGTTTGGTTCATCGTATTCAACAATATCGAATAATCCATTGACAAGAACATAGTACTTCTGATAATCTGTAAAGCATAATTCACCTTTAGCAATCATTCTTTCATGTATGTAGTTTGCTATCTCGAATATTTCACTGAATCGAACGCCCAACTGCCAACAAACAATAGAAGCTGATAATTTCATTGGTTGTGTCATATCTGACTTTAAAGCTCTCAATAGAATATTGATAGTGGATTGTAAATTCAAGTCAATTAGGAAATGTTGATTGATCGAAGGAAACAATTCAATATACAAAGTTGGTGATGGTGGAGAGGGTGTAGCAATCGGCATACTTAACGAAAGACTACCTGATGCTTGCAATTCTTTTTGTTTTACTTCATTCGGATTTAGAGATGGTGAAACAATATGTACCGTGGAAATGTTTTCAGGTGGCGAAGAACGTAGCAACAAAAGTGCTTCTTTAATTAGTTCAATATCATGAACATCTGGTGAAGCTGGTGTTTTAAAACCTGGTATTTCAGATTCCATTTTGATAGATTGAATTAAATTGTGACTCCGAATAATTTATTTTTGAGTGATAACGTAACAATACCACGGACGTTAGAATATTCAATACGAATATTTATTGTATTACACTTTGGGTATGATGCTAAACAAATTGCATTTGATATACTATAAACCTACCCATCTTGACACATTGGACACGTATTATATATCTACCACACTATTTATGGAATCTATGTCACACTACAACTAATACTTTTAAATAGAGAGGAAGAGGATAATTCAGCCATAAGGGTAGAATTCTGCAACGGTAAGCTATGGTACTATTCAACATCGTAATACATCCTATGATACAACACGATAAATAATCGGCTAGCTATCATATATATTAGATTATAGAAGAAAGCGAACGTATTGAAAGACATACAATAATATCCTTGCTGAATTATATTCAGACTAGCATCTACAAACTATGGAAATTTTTGAACCCATTGTACTATTATTCAAATAAAATTCACATCACTGTTAATCAGTCCCTGATATCTCCAGGCAAATTAGCAGCCAAGGGGCAAACTGCGTTTAGGAAAACCTCGTGTATTTCAGTATATACCCATGGTTCTGTATGGGCAGGATCCGTCCACATACGAAGAACAGAAGTAGAATTTATTTCCTTTTCTGGGGGCCACCACATACTGGGTTTGACAAGTGACCGTACAAGAGAATCATCATTATTTTCAATTGCATTTTGGATTTCTCTTAGTGCCTTTGTCATACCCAGTACATCAAAATATCCCAAAGATTGCTTTCCATATTCCGCTTGAAATTCTCGTGGAACAGTTTCATCCCACCAAAATACTGCACCATGAGTTATACTTCTCCACGTTACTTTAGGGAGACGAAGAGTACTGCCAGTACTTTTCCCCTCTTTGAAAAGGGTCTTTGCGGCGGAAGTAACTTTTTTCAAAAAGTTCTTTGTACCATGTTTCAGACTATCATGCCAGCCGATATTCATGATCAAGTGAGTAGTTTGCATTGGTTGCAATACTTCTCGTTCAAAGTTTTGACAAGGGTTATTGTCATCATTGATCAAATTATCGTCTTTGCATATGTCAGGAGAAAAAAAGTCGGGGAAATCCCAGCTCACCAGATCTTCACGATTCAGGCTACAATTCTTGCTCAATGGAAAGAATCGCTCAGTTTCTGGTTTTGGGCATACTTTATCATTTAAGCTCACAGCAAAATCCTTGAAGAGATTCATTGGTGAAGCTAATGAAGCGGTTACACCCGGTGATGAAAGAACTGATTGCACATCGGAGGCATTACGAGGGATCTTCGTACTAATTGCTCGGTGACCTCTCATCGGCATCAAACCATACCATTGAATATAGCTCAACTGAATATCATCATCCCCAATTTTATACTTGTTATACTTGCCTGTGGTGTCTTTGTGTCGACCTTTACTGTTTGAATAGGAAGCTCGGAAATGCCTATTCTCGTAGCAAGTAGTGTCTTGAGTTTGCCCAGGTGGGCCATTCCATTCTAGACGATCATCACGAAAGCAATCGCAAATTTCCATGGCATGTGGCCATCGTCGATTTAAAACAGCATTTGAGTCGTGATAGAATAATGCCCACTCTTTGTAATCCTTTTCATTCAAGATGGATCTAGGAACATTTGGATGGTATACTTGGCAATGCCGCCTCGCCCAGTGATTGTAAGCGAGAAAATATGCCAGTGATAAATAGAGGTATCTCGAAAGGGAATCACCCATAAAAACTATATGATTGCCCTGGAGACAATTTTTTGCCATTGTTGCAGTGAATCTGCGAAGACGACAGTGGGAGAGCTCATAACGCAATGTTCCATCGGGCAACAAATACCACTCGCCTCCATTGGATGCAGCTTCGATGGGAAGGTTTTCGGGACTGCACCAAGGCACGGATGGTTTCTGTTGGTACTCATTATAAGGTGGTCGATAGTCAGAAGGATGGTAGGGTGAACTCTTGTGATGCAAATGGTGATGATGCGCTTGCTGCCCACTTTCGGTGCTTGCCGTAAAAACGCTGCAAATGCAAAGCAGCGCCCATAAGCCAAATATTAACTTGGCGATAATCATGCTGACTGTTTGCAATCTCCTCCTATATTTTATTCTTGATTTTGGATTTCTGGTTTTGTTTTGCTTTTTTGGTCTCTTGCTTGGTCTAGAAGGCTTTGGTTAATTAAGCATCATACTGATTTTAAAGTAATTCATTTAAAGTAATAAAGGAAATGATTAAAATGACCGTTAACTACCATCATATATAGGCGCTACATACGACGGCAGGCGAGCAGCCAGCGCCAGCAGCAGCATTTTCGCTGTGCTCCTTTGCTTCTTCATCATTCTTTTTCCATCGACAAAGCCGGCAAGGAAAGTCGTCATCATAATGTCAGTTCCTGGTTTATATGCCCCACCACCAAATATCTCTGTGGCGGAAAGTCTTCACTTCATTTTCCAACATTACTGTTCACCATGGAAGTCTGCCTTAGCAGAAAGCGATGGGAATATGCTAGGTCGCACCCAACAAAAGCCAACAGAGAATCAATTAACCATGGATGGAAGTAGTTTTGCGCGTATGTGTCGCGAAGCTCCCGATTTAGACAAGTATATTGGCAGGACAGAGATTGATTTGATCTTCTCGAAAACAAAGCCGCAAGGAATCCGTCGATTGGATTACGACCATTTTTTAGATACTTTGTTGGAATTAGCGGTGCGAATCTATCCTGAAGAAGACCCAACAATTGCGTTGGCTAATTTTCTCTCCAGATTTGTGTTTTCTTTATTTGACCAGCCACCCGCTGAGGATGGAGAAGCAGCGGTTAATGCTATCCTTGATCAACTTATGTTGCCCGACGAGCTTCCAACTTCTCAAGCACAAGAATATCAGCCAGAGATGCATCAACTATCTGCGACAAATACAAGCCAACAAATTCAATATCAACAGCAATCTTCCCAGCCACAGGTTCAGTTGCAACATCAGCAATCACAATCCCAGTTCCAACAATCCCCATATCAACATCCCCCACAACAATTTCAACAAACTAGGGTAAATGGCAGTCCCAATAAAACTCAAAGGGCCAGGTTTGCGAATTAGTTCTCTTTAACACTTTTCTTGGAATATGCGTGCATGACGACTCTCTCGATTGCTTGTCTTGTAAATTTACATTTTTGTACATATTGATTTTATTCGTTGTAGTAGTGAAAATATGCTATATTGCTTGTCAGTAAAAATGAAAGCTGATTTAGATTTTATAATATCTAACCAATGTATGGTTGGATTCCTAGAAAACACATAACCACTGTTGAACGAGCCACAAAAACACAAACCACAATACAAATTCAGCCTCAGCTATGTACTATACAATAAATAATTACTCTACTTCCATTCCATTCTCATCCTCTCCAGCCCCACTACTTGTTCCTTTTGTTGGTGAAGTTAAATATTGTCGTGGCTTTTTTCTGCCTCCACTTCCTTCATCATTATCTTTATCGTCTTCATATAACTCTTCTTCTCGATCTTTCTTTACCGCACCATCTTTTGTCATACTTGGCAATCGCTTATCCGGCTTTGAATCCTCCATTTCTTGTAAATTTTGTTCATGAGTTAATGACCAATCAGGTGGAATAGGATTCATTTGTACAGATGGAGCACCTTGTAAATTCTTCAAGTTCTGTAAAATTCGAGTGGTAATATTGTCCAGTGTATCACGCTTATTCATGTTTTCCATATTAGCCGCGGTTAAGTGTAACTTAAAATCTGGAGCATAGTATTCATAGAAGTCATTATATGGAAGTTCGTTTGGAATATTGACACCAAGAAGGACTGATGTCTCATAAGTCCAGCATCTGGCAACATTGCGCACTGTGTAACCACCACCACCCAGTACCAAGGTTGGAATATTATAGGATTTTACATGTTCCACACACTTCGCATGTCCATGCAAAGTCAAGTTGAAGCACCCTAAACGATCACCAGTCAAGGAATCTGCACCACACTGAAGCACAATTGCTGTGGGGCGGTACATTTCCATGACCTTGTCAATCACAGGCTTGAAGACGGATTCATAAGAGAGATCATCAATTCCTTCCTGCAATGGGACATTTACGCTATAATATTTTCCTGACTTTACCCCAACATCCTTGATATCACCTGTACCGGGGAAGAAGTCACCATGTTTATGGAAAGATACGGTCATGACACGATCGGTTGTATAAAATGCCTCTTCAACACCATCGCCGTGGTGAACATCGATATCAATGTACAAAACACGGGGATTATACTTTAATAGTTCTAAAATGGCTAAGACAATATCATTGATATAGCAGAATCCAGATGCCTCCATTTTCTTGGCGTGGTGAAGTCCACCTGACCAATTGACGGCGATATCTGTCAATCCATGGTTCAGCTTAACTGCACCATCCAATGAACATCCTGAATACATGAGGGAAAACATTAAAAATGACAGCCAAGAAAGATTGTCAGATATAGATTACCTGAATAAGTGGAGCAAAAATCGTAAACTCCGTCAAACACAGGGCAATCGGTATATTCGCCCATGTTATATTTTTGCATCGCATTTCCGAACTGTTTCATATTGTCCGGGTTGATCCTTCGTAAGAAATCAACGTAATCTTCACTGTGGAATTGTTGTAATTGAACTTCTGTAGCTTGCTTCGGCTTGTACACCTCCATTTTGCGGTACAGTCCATAAGCGAGGATCAGTTGGTGCGTCATTCGTAAACGATGCGGTTTCATGGGGTGACCAGGGCCATAGTAGTATAGACCCACATCTGATTGATAGAAGTACGAAACCCTACGTTTGGCACTTCCTTGATAAGTTGGCGTCAATGAAGTCATTTTTAGTTTTTGAAATCAGGGGAAGTTTGTGGGTCAGGATTGGATGAGTAACACGTTGAACGTTTCGGCGACAGCTACAGCTACCGAACTCTCGATAAGTTTGAGATCAATAAACCAACAAGAACAGATGACAATGAAGGATGGGATATAGTTCTCAACCAATCAAAACCATCAATTTAAATCTGGAATCCCACCTTGTTTTTGGTTTGCTTGGAAATGTGAGCCACATAGATTTGGTGGAAATCCATTAGTTTTGCTGGAATTTAGAACAACGATTTCTTTTGGCTTTTGAGTACAATACGTATGATTGGGATTTTCTTTTTTTGGTCCACCAGCTTTGAGCACGGCAAGACTGTGAATCAATTGCGGTATGAGGTAATTGATACAGAAGATCATGTGCAGGGGAGAATTTTCTTTCATCTCTTTGCGGGGGTAAAACAAACTCACAGCACTGGCGAAGTTGATAACGCAAATACAAGGGAAGGTTTGATGGAGTCCATTGGGCATATGTGTATATGTTACGGTCGTGTGAAGATTTGTAATGGACAGCAATCGTCCTATGAACCCTTTGAAGTTGCGCTAGATTGTGCTGAAAAAGTGGAAATTCGTCCAATCCCGGCGATGCATTATGTAGAGCATACACCTCGCTATATACATGCGTTGGAAGTATTTCATATCAAAGGCTCGCATTTTCCCACCAATTGTCCTGTTGACCATATGTTAATGGAAGTAATTCATGGTGAATACACGTCTACTGATGGCAAACGCCCAGGTGCACATAAGTTACCTTCTCCAAAGAAGGATGTTTTGCTGGTTCGTGCGTCAGTACATTTCAGATCATGTGAAAGTATTAAATGGAAAACGGACCGCGGTAGCAGTTTTATTGTGCAAGAGATTCTTTTCGACAACATGATCATGTTTTCTACATCGATTTGTATGCCTACCACAGCAAGTATAATTTCAGATGATGCTGTCAATATAACCAGTGAAGTTTCATCTATATTCTCCCAAATCGACGCTGAAAATACTTTCAGCCAATTGCTAGACGTGTCAACATATCCTATTCGAGCTACATTACGTTTCCTGCAATATTTGCTATTGTATCTCCTGGATTTGTTGTTGGCGACATCAGCAATTTTGGGGCTGATTATCCTTTTGCAATATACCTCCCATTCATTTGCTGGGCTTTCTTTCTTGCCGCATGGTGTTCAAAACCATTATTTTCCTCAAAATTCCCTTTCCATCAATTATCGTGGAGATATTGTCCAATTTTTCTATAGGTCAATTATATCCTGTATATATTTGTTGCTGATTGCCCTCTTGTTATACTTATTTCGCTCTCCTTTGCTTAAAATACGAGTTTATTTGCAGTCCTTTTATCACACTCAAACGTTAAGTTATAGTTCGTTAAAAAGCTATCTGTCGAGTTCGAAGTTATGGAATGGAAAGTCCTTTTTTGTAAACGGATGGAATGCATGGTCATTTTGTGGCTCCGTACAACAAGGACGAGATCCTCCTATTTTTGCGATGCCAAATATGTTTGCTAAAGCATTTCATGATGGTGGCAAGGGTACTGCATTGCCAATTAATCTTGGGGAAGGTACTATACCGATCGTTTCTTTAAATTTGCTTCAAGATTTGAGTTTGCTTAATATGAAGCTTCAGAATCATTCATCCGCAGAAACATCATTCCGTCAAGGGAGTGGACCTTCAATTACTACGAAGGGAGCGCCAAGAACCCCCAAAAAGCCTATTGTTTGGACGAATAAAGGAGATAAGGAGAATGCAGTGGGTAATAATAATGCGGCTAGAAGTAATTCTATTCATGAGCTGGCAGCGTTGCGCAGTAAATTGAGTGTCAAATGTAAAAGGGATCATATTGCGAGCGATATGTTCACTACCCTTGCTGATGTTCGAGGGAGTTACAGCAGTGGTGACCCATCTTCCCATGCTTTTTCGACTGATCCCTTTGCTTGGACGATTGGATTTTTGAGTCAGAAGCAACAGTTTGGATGTGTATCGACAAATCAAGCGTACGATCGATTGACTGTTCATGTTTCGGGAGATGGTGTACTTATACCAACATCCGGTGGATATATTCAAACCGATCGACTTGTTTTGTATGCCACCGCAAACTTGTCCAATCCATTCGAAATCTACGCGGAATTGTCATGTTTGGAAAATGAAGTCAATAATCTATTGCAATCACATGACAGCGAGAATGGAGTTGGAATTCCTACTGGGTGGTGTAGTTGGTACCATTTCCATGACAAGATCAATACCCAGTTATTGAGTGAAAATCTAAACCGCTTGGATGAAATAAATCGATCATTGTGCTCAAGATCTGCGAAGAAAGATGAAGTTCTTCTTACTGGAAAGGGGTTGAAGGTGTTTCAAATTGATGATGGGTATCAATCATATTGGGGGGATTGGATGAGTTTAAAGAAAGCATTTTCCGTTGTTGGTAATGGAGTTGGTGCTTCTCATCCATTAGCTCAACTGGCTGCAACTGCTGCACAGCAATCATTGTGTGCTGGATTATGGCTTGCTCCGTTTGCATGTGATAAAGATTCAAAGCTTGCAAATGACCACCCTGATTGGATTCTGAAGGAAGGTGGCCATTTTGGCAATAATGCATGCAATTCTGCTAATTGTGGGAAATTTTTTTATGGTTTAGATTTAACCAACCCATCTTATTTGGAACACTTGCAAAGTTTAATTCATACTGTCGTGCATGATTGGGGATTCCGCTATTTGAAACTTGATTTTTTGTATGCCGGAGCTCTTTTGTCTTCGGATGGTCAGACATCTTTTGTTGGGGATCGTACTTTGACGAGGGCTCAAGCGTTACGCAAAGCACTTCAAACGATAGTTGCTTCATCATCGACCACTAAAGTTGGTGAGCAAGTACCTGAATCGATTCCAGATAAAGCATTTATTGTTGGGTGCGGGGCTCCGTTGGGCAGCGCTATAGGAATGGTCCATGCAAATCGAATTTCTTCAGGTAATACAAATATCTTTGAGCTCCTAAATTTGTTTTGATGCTAATGTCACATAAATTTTTTTCAGATGCAGGTCTTAGTTGGGAACCATCGTTTCCCCTGCCATCTTATGATAATTGGAATTTACCTTGCGCCAAAAATATGATCAGAAATACAATTACCAGATCATTTATGCATGGAAAATGGTGGATTAATGATCCTGATTGCTTGATGTTACGAGATTCGCTGCCTTTTACTGACAATGAAGTCTTGGCAATGGCGACAGTGAAAGCTTTGTCTGGTGGATCCCTTATGATATCGGACGATTTAAAGTCCATTTCAAGGAAGAGGCTTCATATTTTACAAAAGATCTTGCCTCCTTCGAACCAACCATTTGTTGCTGTAGATTTGATGGATCGGGAAATGCCGGAATTATTACGTCTTGTCCTTACATCGAAGAGACTTCGAGGAGCTCGTCGAGGAACTGGAGGCACCGCAAAGTCAAAGCTTTCATTCAAAAATCAGGAATCTGTTGAAAAATTAGATTCATCACCAATCAGCAACAGCACTTCCCCGCAATGTAGAGTCAATGATTATTTTTTCTCCCCCACGAAAGCTGGTTCCGGAAATAATATTGATAGGAAGGTCATGGCACAAGAAGTCCTTGATGATAGCTCAGAAAATTCAGACTTTTCTTCCAGTGAAGATGAATCTGATGACAGTTTTGATGTCATGGAAATTGAATTGTCAGCTGCAAAGAAACTACTGAGACGTCAATCTTCAATGGTGGGAGGAGAAGGATCGAGTCGTCATCGACCTCCACGTAGTCGTTTGGTTAGCAACAGTTTTGATGATTGTGGTTCAAGTGTTTCCTCACAGATCGATCGAAGTACAAATGCTGAAGTCGCTTTAACAAATGAAAATTTGATAAACTGTAATTTTACAGATCGTTCAATATCATTTGCTGATTGTGATATGAATGAAGTCCGTGCAAGTCCCGATTCGTTGGCATTGTCGTCAGTGTCATCAATTGACCCTGAAGATCAAAACCAAAGCCGAAAAGTTCTTTACAATCGAGGAAGTGGTAGATTGCTGGCAAGTCGCAGTCTAAATCTGGCTTCTTTTTCTGCAGACGTAAACGATGTTGATACTGAAGTTATCGTTAAGGTTGCATCCAAAAACTTCTCGGTTCGAGTGAACAAGAATTTGAATAGATCACAAAGTGCCCGAGGGAAGTTTTCTCCGCCATCATCAAGAGAGCGAAGTAGTGAAGATGATGACTTATCTGCAAGTGGGATTCCAAGTTTAGATGAAATTGTGGAAACAAATTGTTCTTCGAAAAAATATAGAAATTCTTTGGATGCTTTAATGATCGATCCATCTTCTCCAACAGGAAATGATATGGATGACGATGATGGCCATGATTTGTATTCTCCTTATCGATCTTACCCAACAACAACCACATTGAATGCTCTACCCGTTGAAGACACGATTGTAATGAATATTGATTCGGTAAGTAGCGACGATCGAGGGATAGAGAATACAGTTGCTGGTGTAGTAACGAGTATTCCGAGTGAAGATGCTGAATCGCAGAAATTGTCTACAAGCACAATTGTTGCAACTGAATTCATATCGTCCACATCACTCCCACCTATTTTGAGACCCAATCCATTGAATCTTCCGAAATCTCCGTACGATTCCACAAATGGTGCCTCAGATGGAATATGTGATCGTATATCTACCTCTGATCTATTGGATATTGAAGAAGGTATTCGTTCTGTTGGCAAAGAATCCAAACTGTACGATCTTGTTCCTGAATCGAATGCACTCTCTCCAACAGCTAAAAAAGCTCTTCTTCAATACGGTATGGAAGGTGAACAGAGCGATGAAGAGCAAAACCATGATGGTGGGTGGCATGATGACATCTTTGATGATGGTACTTCTACTGCGAAGGCTCGTTTAGTTCTTCATCGAAGACTCGATTCAATGCGAAGTGCAAGCACTGCAGAAAGTTATGGCACGAGTAGAAGTCGATCTAGCCCACGAGGTCAAAGTTCCTCATCAAATGCTGGTCATGGTATTGCAGTGGAAATGGATGATGACGATGTAGAATCAATTCTATTGCGTCAAGGAAAATTAATCAAATCAAAATTAATACAGAAAAAAGATCTTCTTCGTCGATGGACAATGTTTGCCGTTTGTAATTGGCAATCACAAAAGATAGAAACATCGTTGATTAGATCCACAGTATTTCAACATGCTGCTACTGGTGGTGGACCAAATAAGACACATTTCTTAACTTTAAAGGATATTTTTGGTCGTGAACAACTTGAAGAAATGCGTTTATATTCGGACTATCTTAACCACAATAGTCAACATCAAGTTATGACCAAATCATTTCGTAAGCCACAAGGGAATGGTTTATCATCATTTTATTCTCCGGTTATGTCAAGGTATGGATCACGATCGATACATGCATGTAAACCATCAATTCTATCGTCGTTGTCCAGTAGATCAAATGCCAAGCAAAGCACAAATGGAGCAAGTCGTCCACCAGTCCCTTCGCCTGATCCTGCTGTATCTGCTACACGTGGTCAATCTGGAATTGCCTCTCTCCCTCTTGATGAACTACAGCCTAGTATGGATTCCACAATACCTATTGTTATTGAAGAAGAAGTTAGTCGTTATCATTTATTATGTCTTTTTGACTTTTGGAATGAATCATTTACTCATCGTGTGATCAATTTACACGCTGTAGATGGTGATGGTCAAGGGGAAATAGTATTTGAAGATATTCCATATCATGGATTACGTTTATTTTCTATACAAGTAGTATTACATCCTAATTTACCAATGTATTTAGG